>PVMK01141401.1_pt1 | contig 19319 bp, 21 predicted proteins | sample 1853481 | NCBI WGS metagenome assembly PVMK01 (sample SAMN08533507, study PRJNA380276) | Marine sediment metagenome, whole genome shotgun sequencing project. | reverse complement strand
GACCATGCCGGTGCCGATGATGAATATCATCAATGGCGGTGCGCATGCCGATAATAGTGTTGATATACAGGAGTTTATGATCCTTCCGGTTGGCGCTCCCAGCTTCACGGAGGCGTTACGTTATGGCGCGGAAATCTTTCATGCGCTGAAGAGTGTGCTGCGAAAGAAGGGCTTGAATACGGCAGTGGGTGATGAGGGCGGATTTGCGCCTGACTTGCCATCGAATCGTGCTGCACTCGATATCATTATGACGGCTATCGAAGTGGCTGGATTCAAGCCAGGTCGTGAAATTCTGCTGGGTCTGGATGTGGCCAGTTCGGAATTCTACTCAGAGGGTGTGTACAACCTGGAGTCGGAAGGCCGTACCTTTGACGCTGCCGGATTTTGCGCGTTTCTGATTGAACTTGCTGATGGCTACCCGATTATTTCAATCGAAGATGGTATGGATGAAAGTGACTGGGAGGGCTGGCGCCTGCTGACCGAAGCTATAGGTGACCGGATTCAGCTCGTTGGCGACGACCTGTTCGTAACCAACACCAACATCCTGAGTCGGGGCATAAATGAAAGTATTGCAAATTCAATATTGATAAAACCCAACCAAATCGGTACCTTAAGCGAAACTCTTGATGCAGTTACTATGGCGGTGGAGGCAGGGTATACGGCGGTGATCTCGCACCGGTCCGGCGAAACCTCGGACAGCACGATAGCGGACATCGCGGTTGGCACTCAGGCCACGCAAATCAAGACGGGCTCATTGTCGCGCTCGGACCGAATTGCGAAGTACAACCAGTTACTGCGGATCGAGGAAGAATTGGGCGCCGCGGCAAGCTATGCGGCTCGTGAGGCGTTTTCGGTAAAAGCGCCGTAGCACCATTTTTGAGGGTTGTCTGTTGAGTTCACGCTGGTTGCTTGTCATTTTAGGAGTGCTTGTGCTGACCCTTCAAGGGCGGCTGTGGTTTTCCGACGATGGCTTTAACAAGACGCGTAACTTGCGCATGGCGGTTGCAGAACAACGCGCGCAAAATCAACTGCTACGCCAGCGAAACGCCTCGCTTGATGCTGAAGTTATCAATCTAAAGCAGAGCGACGAGGCGGCTGAGGAACGAGCTCGTACCGACCTTGGCATGATCGGGCCCAGGGAAACGTTCTATCAGGTTGTGCCAGTCGCTACCGCAACTCCTTAACATGTCCTTCGTTCTTCGTGGCTAGCCTGCATATTTCACCAAGGCGGCAGCCGGCTTATAGGAACCGATTGATAACTGGCGATTTATTGTCGCCATGTCTGACAAAGTGCTGCGCACATTTTGTCATCGCCGTCCGCCTGTCACGAACCTGGCTGGTTCTCGAACGTCAAAGCTTGGTCTTCGCTTCACCCATAGCTACCGCTATGAGTGCCGCTCCAGACCTGCCCTCTGGCGTCCGAGTCCTCACCCAGTATCCGCGATCCTTGGTGAAATATGCAGGCTAGTTCGCTGCCGGACTGGAGTCGTGCGCTCGGTCCGGCCTTGTTGCAGGTCGCCATTCGATCACAGCCATCTGATTTCAAAGTGACCGAAGAGCTTGCCATCGATCTCAGCGGCGACGGCGAGCACGATTTCTTGTGGATTGAAAAGACCTCAGCGAATACTCAGTGGGTGGCGGATGCTTTGGCGCGCCACGCGAATGTATCGAGCCGGGACGTAGGTTTTGCCGGGCTCAAGGATCGCCATGCAATTACGCGTCAATGGTTCAGCGTGCGGCGCCCCGGCCGTGATGGTACGGATTGGACATTATTCACCGCAGACGGCGTTGCAATACTTGCACAGCGCCAACATCGGCGAAAACTAAAACGTGGCGCGCACAAAGGAAATTCATTCGATATCGTATTGCGCGGCGAGGGCATCGAATCGCAGCAGGATGTGGTGAACAAGCGATTGTCACGAATCCAAACCGACGGCGTGCCTAATTATTTTGGTGAGCAACGATTTGGACGGGACGGTGGCAATCTGGACCTTGCCCGGCAGCTCTTCAGTGGACGTCGTCTTCCCCGGCCCAAACGAAGCATCGCATTGTCGTCTGCGCGTTCTTTTCTGTTCAACGAGATTCTGGCCAGGCGGGTTGCTCAGGGTAGTTGGAACACAGTGCAATTGGGTGAACTCGCGAACCTCGACGGGTCGGCAAGCGTATTTTCCGTCACAGAGCTAAATGATGAAATTCATCAGCGTTGCCTGACGATGGATATTCACCCCAGCGGCACGCTGTGGGGTGACCATGCGCCGCTCGCAGCCGGAGCGGTCGCAGAGCTGGAAAATCAGGTTACCGAGCCGCATGCCGACCTCACATCCGGCCTGTTATCCGTAAGAATGGACGCATCGAGCCGCGCCTTGCGCCTTGCGGTTCGTGATTTGCGCTGGGAGTTTACAGAAAACGCGTTGCGCCTGGAGTTTCGCCTCGATCGCGGCGGTTATGCGACTGCAGTACTGCGCGAAGTCGCCGAGATTAGCGTAGCGAGACCGGCCTGAAGTACTCACGGGCGAATCGCGCGCTGGGGCGGCGCCACAGCGCGCGATTTCGTCGGCTCACGACACTCTTAGAAGAACATACACCGCCCCATCGCCACCATCTGCCTGACGTGCCGGAACAAACGCCAGAACTGCGTCAATATGCCGTAGCCACCGACTGACGCCGCGTTTCAGAACGGGCCCACGTTCGCCCGATCCCAGTCCCTTGCCATGGATAATTCGCACGCACTCGTGATTTCGCGCCGCACTTTGATTGATGAAATCGATGAGGCGCGGCTTGGCTTCATTGACAGTCATACCGTGCAGATCCATTTCTGCTGCGGCGCGGTAGCCGCCACGTGCAAGTTTGCGTATTTTTTTGCGCCCTAGACCAGGCCGTTGAAACCGCAGCGTGCCACTGTCGTGCTCCGGTAGGGCGTCGCGTTCCTCAACGTCGCTGTTACGCAGAGGCTCGTCTCGCTCAAGCAGAGATTTCCGCATCCTTGTCTTTGGCTTGCGATCGGGCGGCGCGGCGCGCTCAGCGGATCGCAAGGGCTTCGCATCCGACATTACACGGCGAAACAGATCGAGGTCATCGTCGGTCAATGGATCGTTCTCTTAAGGCTATGGAGTTGCAGAAACATTAAGTATAGTGAGCGCGTCGCAGCCAGCCAATCAAGAGCCCTTAGTATTTCACGAAATAATGAAGATTCTCGTATCCAACGACGACGGATTTTTGGCGACCGGAATAAACGCATTGACCGAAGCGCTGTCGAAAATTGCCGATGTAGTAGTGGTGGCGCCGGACCGTAATCGCTCGGCGGCCAGCAGTTCCCTGACGCTCGATGCGCCGTTACGTGTCACGAAAGTGGCCGAGAATCGTTTTACTGTGAATGGCACGCCGTCAGACTGTGTGCATCTTGCGCTAAGCGGATTTCTGGACCATGAGCCTGATCTTGTTGTCTCAGGCATTAACCATGGCGCCAATCTTGGCGACGATGTCATTTATTCCGGGACGGTTGCCGCCGCGCTGGAAGGGCGTTTCCTCGGCTTGCCGACGATTGCCGTTTCACTGGTTGGTGACCGATTGCAGCACTTCGGGACTGCAGCCCGAATTGCCTCTGATCTGGTCGGTCGTCTGGAGCGTGCGGAGTTGCCATCCGACGTCATTTTGAATGTGAATGTTCCCGATAAACCGTATGAGGAGCTGGCGGGTATCGTCGCGACACGGCTCGGATTTCGTCACAAGTCAGAGCCGATCATCAAAGCAAAAGATGCACATCGTCGCACAATATATTGGATCGGACCGGCCGGTCCGGGTCAGGATGCAGGAGAGGGCACGGACTTTCATGCGATCGAGCAGGGCGCAGTTGCGATCACTCCGCTCAAGGTCGATTTGACCCGACACGACGCGGTACCCGCGCTCTCGGAGTGGCTGCAAAGTGACTGACACGAGGAACGGCGTTCGCGGTATTGGTATGACGTCGGCGCGCACACGTGATCGGCTGGTACAGCGCCTCAAAGAGCAGGGCATTCGCTGGGAAGCCGTACTCAATCAAATTCGCAACGTGCCACGACACTTGTTTGTCGATGAGGCATTGGCCAGCCGCGCCTACGAGGATACGGCTTTGCCCATAGGTCTCGGCCAGACTATCAGTCAGCCGTTTGTTGTCGCTCGCATGACCGAAGCATTGCTGCAGGAGTTTAGCGGAGAGAAGGTCCTCGAAATCGGCACGGGCTGCGGCTACCAGACCGCCGTCATGGCGCCTCTGGTCAAACAAATCTACAGCGTCGAGCGGATACCGGAATTGCTACGCAAGACACGCCAGCGGCTACGCGATCTTGAGATCTATAATGTCCAGTTTCGGCCTGGTGATGGCTGGGAAGGGTGGCCCAAGTATGGGCCGTATGACGGTATCATCGTAACCGCAGCGGCGCCGGAATTGCCGCCCAAGCTGCTGCAGCAACTCGCAACAGGCGGTCGCATGGTTATTCCGATTGGTCCACCCGGACATCAGGAGCTGTTGTTCGTCACGCGCAAGGGTGACCGTTATGAGCAGGTTTCTCTGGGCGGCGTCAGTTTTGTGCCACTTATTCCTGGAAAATAATCTTTATATAACAATAGGATATAAATGATAGTTAATTTATTTTATCTCAATAATTTTTACGGCCGAACGCAAGGTGCTCGACTGTGAGGCTATTTGCTCCGCTGTATGAGCGGGTGTTGCTTTGGTCTGCACACCGCCATGCACAGCGCTATCTGGCGGTCTTGAGCTTCGCAGAGTCTTCGTTTTTCCCGATACCGGTAGACGTGATGCTGGCGCCTATGTGTCTTGCCGAAAGAGCGCGGGCCTGGCGGTTTGCAGCCATTGCCATGATATTTTCAGTTTTGGGTGGCGCTGCTGGATATGCGATCGGTTGGCTGGCGTTTGAAGCGATCGAACCCTGGCTTGCTGAGTCCCACTATTGGGCCGCCTACGAAACCAGTCGTGCCTGGTTTGATAGTTATGGTTTTTGGGCCGTGTTCATCGCCGGTTTCTCGCCGATACCTTACAAAGTGTTCACTATCGCGGCGGGCGTAGCAGCGCTAAGTTTTCCTGGTTTCATGCTCGCATCGTTGATTGGTCGTGGCGCTAGGTTTTTTCTGGTTGCGGGCCTGGTCGTACTTGGGGGCGACAAGCTTGAGTCGAACCTGCGAAAGTACATTGAAGCTATCGGCTGGGCGGTTGTCGCGATTGTCGGTGTCATTATTGCGTGGCTAATGGCCCAGGGTTGATGAAAATGGCGTGGCAGCAGCGATTAATATTGTCGATATGTCGCCATACCACGGTCCTGCTGGTCGCTGCCCTGATCACGTCCTGCGGCTCAACCGGATCTTATGACTCGCAACAGACCCATATTGTGCGCAAAGGTGAAACGCTGTTCTCGATCGCCTTTCGATACGGCGAAGATCCCGCCGACCTGGCGCGCTGGAACAAGCTCGGCGATGGGTCACTAATCTATCCCGGTCAGGAAATTCGGCTGACGCCGGGCAGCGGCGGTGCAGCGACAAGGAGTTCCACCCGTAAGACCACAGCATCGGCACCGCTGCCCGAAATTCCGTCGCAACCGGCACCGGCGGTGGTTTGGCCCACCAATGGCAATATCAGCGTGCCTTTTGGCGGAAAGCCGGGCACGGGAACCGGAGTCTTGATTGACGGCAAGGTCGGACAGCCGATAGTTGCCGCGGCTTCCGGGCGGGTTGTGTATGCCGGCAGTGGACTCATTGGCTACGGTCAGCTTATTATCCTTAAGCATAACGACACCTATCTGAGTGCTTACGGGTACAACGCGTCGCTGCTGGTCAAAGAAGGTGAAACTATAAAGAAAGGCCAGCGCATAGCGACCATGGGTGAGGGGCCTGAACGCAAGCCGCGACTGCATTTTGAGATCAGACGCAATGGCAAGCCGGTTAACCCGCGACAATATTTGCCAGCGAGATAGCTCGACTTCAGTCTGAGATCATCGCATCGCTCCTTGTGACGCTGGGGAAAGTTCGTGCGTGAATCGATACGACAGAATGGCCAGCCGGAACGATCGCCGAAAGCAGTGATCGACGGTGCTGTTGCGCCAGCAAAGTCCAATTCAACGGCCAAAATCAAAGTGACGTCGATTCGGGCCCACGACGCAACCAACCTTTACCTGAGTGAAATCGGCATCTCACCATTGTTAAGCGCCGACGAGGAAAAACATTATTCGCGGCTTGCGTTGCGCGGCGATGAGAGTGCGCGTCAACGCATGATTGAAAGCAACCTGCGTCTTGTCGTGAAGATTTCCCGCCGCTACATAAATCGTGGTTTGCCGCTGCTGGACCTGATTGAGGAGGGCAATCTCGGCTTGATTCACGCGGTCAAAAAATTCGACCCGGAACGCGGCTTTCGTTTTTCAACCTATGCGACATGGTGGATTCGCCAAACCATTGAACGCGCAATTATGAATCAGGCTGGCGCGGTTCGATTGCCTATCCATATCATTAAAGATATCAACTGCTGCCTGCGCGCAGCGAGAAGGATTCGAGAGCAGCAGGACACCCAAGCAACGGCCGCAGAAATAGCGAATTTTCTGCAGAGAGATGTCGCCGATGTCGAGCGCTTGATGGCTTTGCACGATCGGGTCGCGATTCGGTCTGGCGGCTTCGATGAAAACGAAGGTCCGCTGGGTCTTCTACAGGCGAAACGGAGCGCAGAACCGCCGCGCTGCGCACAGAAAGACAAGGTCGATGAAATCGTGGATCATTGGGTTTGTGAGCTGGATGACAAACAACGTGCCGTGGTAGAGCGTCGTTTTGGACTACATGGCTATCGCCGCGCGACGCTTGAGCAAATTGGTGACGAGATTGGCGTCACGCGCGAGCGAGTGCGCCAGATTCAGCTGGAAGCGCTGAAAAACCTGAAGGAAATGATGGAAAGCCACGGCATATCCAGTGACATGATTCTGGATTAGCCTCGCCCTGGAACAGGCGCGCGGATCAATCAGTTCGAGTCTTGTCCGTTGTACAAGACCGCTGCGACAGACCTTCCTTCCCCGGATAACACATTGAACGTTCTGGCGGCTGCTGCAGTATCCATGCACTCAAGGCCGATACCGCGTCTGGCCAGTGCGAAGACAAGTTCGCGGGGCGGAAAAACGTTCGTTGGCCCGGTACCGAGAATAATTAATTCAGGGTTTGTCTCCATCAACAGGTCGAAATCGGCCTCGAGAAGATCAGCGACAGGTGCATGCGGCCAATTTTCGATGACCGTATCGGTGGTTAGCGCAATGGTTTGCCGATACGATATGTCGCCAATGCGGATTTCCTGGTCCGATACATTGCTGATCGTAATCGTGCTCGGCAATTCCCGGATTATTTTCAAGACAAATTATCGCTTTCTTCGCAGGCGTGAAGTTGCCATGATACAAAGCATACAGCTTCGGGCAAGTAGTAATCAGGTGTCCGGTGAGCAAAGCAACAGCAGGGCCTACGCGGACAAAAAAGTGACGCTATCTTATGACAAATCGGCGGCGGTCGTCGTCTTACCTGCCGTCGGCGATGGGCGGCTCGAAGACGGTCGATTGCGGCGTTGGCTGGCGAGATCATCTCCAGTACGGATGCCAGATTCGACTGAACTACTTGCCAGTATTCTTGATGTGCTGAAATTGCCCAGTCCTGACTCGGGCCTTGCAGCGATGCGTATGTGGGGACAAACTGGCGACCGACCGAGTGCCTGGATTGCGGCGGCAGAACCAGTCTACATGGAGCCGCGGCTCGATCATCTCTGTCTACACGCACAATCCAATGATTCGGTGCCGATTTCAGATCTCCGGCCACTGTTTGAGCATCTGCAGCGCTCACTTGCCGAAGACTCGGAATTTGGATTTGCCCGGATTGGATCTTACGGCTATGTCAGTGCTGTTGATCCAATTGCGACAGCCAGTTTGCCAGCCTATGCGATCGATCAGCAAAACCCGGACGATTTCATGCCCAGCGGAGAAAGTGCGGCAAGCTATCGCAATTTGATCAGTGAAGTTGAAATGGCGTTACACGATCACGAGGTCAATCAGGTAAGACAAGCAATTGGCCTGGCCCCGGTGAATTCGCTTTGGCTATGGGGTGGTGGCACTGCGCCGGAGCAAATTACGGCGCCACATCCGCCACTGTTCGGTGATGACCCACTGCTGAAGGGCTATTGGTATAGCAAGACGGGCGTTGTTGCATCCTGGCCTGGGACGATCGCGCAATGTCTGGAGGCGTCGGTCGGCGGTTTTGTTGCCGTCGTGTCTAAGTTGTCCGAATCGGCCGATGATGAATGCTTGCACAGTTGTCTTACCGAACTGCGCGCGGCGCTGAAGTCCGGCCGGCTGAGCAGTCTTACGTTGATATTTCGTGATGGCATTAAAGTCGAGGTCGTCAAGCAACACTCGTTGCGATTTTGGCGCCGCAATTCGCCATTGCTTGAACCAGCGGATCAATGAAACAAGCTCGGCCGATTATCAACAGGCCTGCGCCAAATCCACAAGTTCTTGCTGCGCTATCTGACCAGGATGCGTTGTTTGCTCGCCTGTATGCATCGCGTGGCGTTACCTCGTCTTCACAGCTCAATTATTCACTAACTGGTTTGGTGCCCATCAGTTCGCTGGAGAATATTGATGCTGCCGTCGAATTGTTGCTGCAAAAGCGTGACCAGAAAATTATTGTCATCGGCGATTTTGACGTGGATGGTGCTACCAGCACTGCGTTGATGCTCCGATGTCTGCGTGAATTCGGGTTTCCCGACGTTGCTTATCTAGTACCGAATCGTTTCAAATTCGGCTATGGCCTGACGCCGGAAATTGTTCGTGTTGCTGCACAGCAAAAGCCAGCGTTGCTGGTGACAGTAGACAATGGCGTGTCGAGTATCGACGGTGTTCGCGAGGCGAACGAACTGGGAATTCCGGTTCTGGTTACAGACCATCATCTACCAGGCAAGGAAATTCCCGCGGCTGCCGTCATAGTGAATCCAAATATGCGCGGTAGTAAGTTTGCCAGCCGAAATCTTGCGGGCGTAGGAGTGGCTTTTTACGTAATGGCGGCGCTGGGTCGGGCGTTGCAGAAAAGCGGGGACAAAGAAGCGGCTAAAATTCCGGCCAGGTACCTCGACCTGGTCGCGCTCGGCACGGTAGCCGACGTAGTTCCGCTGGATCACAACAATCGAATTCTGGTTCATCAGGGATTGCAACGAATGCGAGCAAACAGAGCGGTTGCCGGCGTCCGCGCATTGTTGACTCAGTCCGGGCGACAGCTGGCGAGAACGGTAAGTACCGATCTCGGTTTTGTAGTCGGACCGCGCATCAACGCAGCGGGACGTCTGCAGGATATGTCGGTTGGGATTGAATGTCTGTTAACGGATGATGACAGCGTCGCGACCAGGCATGCGCAGATTCTGGATCAAATTAACAGCCAACGGCGTGAGATTGAATCGACTATGCGCGAGCAGGCGTTCGCCTATGTTGATAGCCTGAATGCTCGCGATTGGCCGCCGTGTGTATGCGTATTCGATAAGTCGTGGCACCAGGGCGTTGTCGGACTGGTCGCTGCGCGTGTCAAAGAGCGCTGCCATCGACCGGTGATTGCGTTCGCCAAAGAGGCTGACAGTTTCCTCAAAGGATCGGCTCGATCTGTGCCTGGCGTTCATATTCGTGACCTGCTCGAAGCGGTGGCCAGCGCCAATCCTGGCATGATCGACAAATTCGGTGGCCACGCAATGGCCGCCGGGCTCACCCTAGCGGCACAAGATTTTGACAGGTTCGCCAAAGCGGCGTCTAAACAGTTGCGGCGTTTGTACCCCGATGCGGATTTTAGTGGCGCCATTGTGACGGACGGGGGGCTTCCGGACGCTGCAATCAATCTACGCTTTGCCCGATTGCTACGCGAATCCGGACCATGGGGTTCCGGATTTCCCGAGCCGATCTGGAGCGGTGATTTTGCAGTCGTTGAGCAACGGACTGTGGGAGAGAATCATCTAAAGCTGCGTGTCAGGCCGGCCGGTGGTGGCGGCATTGTCGATGCGATCGCATTTAATCAGGCAGGACCGGCTTACCGCGGTATTGTGCAACTGGCATACAAGCTGGACGTCAATGAATATCGTGGGGTCGAGACGGCGCAACTGGTCGTTGAACAAATCGTTTCGTTGCATGCGGCCGACGCGTGATAATATCGCGCGTTTTCCGCGGTGGATCAGAATAATGGAAGTCAGTCACATCAAGCAGTCAATAGCAGACCTCGAAGAGCGCAGCACTGCGTTGAGGGGGTATCTTTGACTACGATGCCAAAGCGGAACGACTGACGGAAGTCCAACGGGAACTGGAACAGCCCGACGTATGGGACAAGCCGGAACGCGCACAGGCGCTGGGCCAGGAGCGCGCGCAACTCGAACAGGTTGTCGTCCTGCTTGACGAGATGTCGTCGGGCCTGAAAGACGCTGAAGAATTGCTCGGCATGGCGATTGAGGAAGAAGACAGCGCTACCGCTGACGAGGTCTCACGGGATTTGGCGAGTTTCGAAACCCGGCTGGCCGTACTGGAATTCAGGCGCATGTTTTCCGGAGAGATGGACTCCAATAGCGCCTACCTGGATATTCAGTCAGGAGCCGGTGGCACTGAGGCACAGGACTGGGCCGAGATGATGTTGCGCATGTATCTGCGCTGGGCTGAAGCACATGGATTCAAGGCCGAAGTGATCGAGGCATCCGCAGGTGAGGTCGCCGGGATCAAGAGCGCCACGGTGCATGTGGTCGGCGAATATGTGTACGGTTGGCTGCGCACCGAAACTGGCGTACATCGTTTAGTGCGCAAGTCACCGTTTGATTCGGGCAATCGTCGACACACGTCGTTTGCGTCGGTGTTTGTGTCGCCGGAAGTCGATGACAACATCGAGATTGAGATTAACCCGTCAGATTTGAGAATCGATGTCTACCGGGCTAGCGGCGCTGGCGGTCAGCACGTCAACCGCACCGAGTCGGCGGTGCGTATTACGCACCTTCCGACCAATATTGTCGTTCAATGCCAGAATGATCGATCGCAGCACAAGAACAAAGCGACGGCAATGAATCAGTTGAAAGCGAAGCTGTATGAATTTGAAACGCAAAAGCGACGCGCTGAAGCGTCGATCGTTGAGGACAGCAAGGCCGATGTAGGTTGGGGTAGTCAGATTCGTTCCTATGTCCTCGACCAGAGTCGCATTAAGGATTTGCGTACTGGTGTAGAAACCGGTAACACTCAGGCCGTACTTGATGGTGGCCTGGATATTTTTATTGAAGCCAGCCTGAAGCAAGGGCTGTAAATGCGGACGAACACGGAAAACCAGTGACAGACGATAAGACACAGGACGAGAGTAAGTTGATCGCAGAGCGACGGCGCAAGCTTGACGAATCGCGCACGCGCGGAAATGCGTATCCAAACGATTTTCGGCGCAACGCGATTGCCGAAGAACTGCAGCAGAGCTTTGGCGGATACGATGACGAGACGTTGCGCGAGGAGAACGTCGAGGTCAGCGTAGTAGGGCGCATGATGGCAAAACGCGTCATGGGCAAGGCCAGTTTTATTAAATTGCAGGACCGGTCCGGGCAAATTCAGGCGCGTCTGGAGCGCGACCGGCTTGCCGAAGGGGTTTATCAGAGCTTTAAGAAGTGGGATGTCGACGACATCGTTGCGACCAAGGGCACGCTGTTTCGGACCAAGACCGGAGAATTAACGGTCCGGGCGGATGAGGTTCGGCTGATCACCAAGTCATTGCGCCCTTTACCTGAAAAATTTCACGGCCTTGCCGATCAGGAAACACGGTATAGGCAACGCTACGTTGACCTGATCATGAATGGGAAAAGTCGCAAAACCTTTCGCACCCGATCTGCCGTTGTTGCCTATATTCGCGCCTTCCTGGACTCGCAGGACTACCTCGAAGTAGAAACGCCGATGATGCAAACCACCCAGGGTGGTGCGATCGCGCGGCCGTTCAAAACACATCATAACGCGTTGGACATGTCGCTCTTCCTGCGCATAGCGCCTGAGCTAAATCTGAAGCGTTTGATCGTCGGTGGGTTTGAGCGTGTTTATGAGATTAATCGTAGTTTCCGCAACGAGGGTGTATCCACTCAGCACAATCCGGAATTTACGATGCTGGAGTTATATCGCGCCTACGCCGATTACGAGGACCTCATGGTGATGGTCGAGGCATTGTTGCACGGTATGTCGGAATCGGTATTGGGCTCGTCCGAAGTGACGTATCAGGGGGAGACTTTTGATTTTTCAAAAAGTTTTGCCCGCATGACCGTCGCCGAGGTCATCAAGCACTTCAATCCGGATATTGATGCTTCACGGTTGCGCGATCGTGACTACCTGGCAGGTGTTTGCGCGGCGCTTGACATCCCGGTCAAAGATAATTATGGCCCCGGGAAATTGCAGATCGAGATTTTTGAGAAGACTGGTGAGGCCAATCTGCGGCAGCCGACTTTTATTACTCAGTATCCAACTGAGGTGTCGCCACTCTCGCGATGCAACGACGAAGATCCATTCCTGACGGATCGCTTTGAGTTTTTTATTGCCGGGCGAGAGATCGCCAACGGCTTTTCCGAGTTGAACGATCCCGAGGATCAGGCCGAGCGTTTTCGCGCACAAGTCGCCAATGCGGAAGCTGGTGACGACGAGGCAATGGCGTTCGATTACGATTACATTCGTGCGCTGGAGTACGGAATGCCGCCGACGGCCGGCATCGGCATCGGCATCGATCGCCTGGTCATGTTGTTGACTGACTCCGCGTCGATACGCGATGTCTTATTGTTCCCACACATGCGCCCTGAGGTATTTGACTAGGCAGAAGCAGCGTTCACAGGTAGGCCAGGGGTACGTGCTCCAAAACTGTGTCGTCGACGGTCAGATCGTCCAATATCTTGTCTGTTGGTACAACGGCGAGCAGGTCTGCACCGATTGCATTGACGACTTCACCCACGTCACGTTGGCCATCCGATACCTTTTCGCCGACGGCGACGGGTTGCGAACTGCGAAAACGGTAGCATCGCCTCTTGCTGGCACCACGGTAATGCGTTCGTGCGATAATTTCCTGACCGGTGTAACAACCTTTGTCAAAATCGATTGCGCTGAGCAAATCGAGATTCAACATGTGCGGTGTGAATTTCTCTGATTGCGCTTGCCAGATTTCGGGCTGCCCTGCATGAATCTGTTTTGTTAGCCAGGCATCCAGCGCCGACGCCGTGTTGTCGAAACCGGAATTCGCTGGCACCGACTCGACGTCGAAGCTCACCTTCGACCGAAATCGAAATATTGTCAGACGCCGAACGATATCGGTGGCGAGTTCGGTAGGCAATATCAGCCCATAGCCGTCATCGATACGGACCAGTCTGATGAGACAAATTACCCGACCCTTGGGGTTACACCAGGCAGCCAACAGCGTGGCGTTTTCGTCCGCTTGCGTGACATCATTGCTTAACTGTCCCTGCAGGAAAATCTCGGCGTCTTCGCCACGGACTGCGATCATTGAATACGGTAATTCGGACATTTTTGCCTGCGTCTCCTCGCCCCATATCGTTGCCTGCTCGGGATCATGCGCGGTGTCACCTGGTCTGGCATACTTTCGTGATGAGCGACCAGACATCAGAAGACAGTCGAGCCCCGAATAATCCCGATGATAGTTCCAATGATAAGGCCGAATTGGCCGATCGCAACATATGTTGTGTGCCGGATCCGACGGAGGCCGAAACTGCGACCGCGGATTTTGTGGCGGATTCCCAGCTCCGGGAGGTCGGCGGCCGCGATGGTCCTGACCCAACACGTTTTGGGGATTGGGAGAAAGCTGGCCGCTGTATCGATTTTTAGTACCAAAATGCGCAACAAGATCAAACTGCGTTGTTCTTGTGCAAAACATTTATTAAGGGATAATACGGGCAGTACGCTCCGACAGGGAAATCAAATAAGAATGATCGTATGAATCACTCCGTACGGCCTTTATCGCCGCATATTTCGATTTACCGCTGGCCAATCACGATGACGCTCTCGATTCTGCACCGGGCAACCGGTGCAGCACTGTCTGTGGGTTTGATTGCACTGGCCGCCTGGCTACTCTGCGCTGCTTCGGGACCCGAGCAATATGCGCGGTTTGTCGCACTCTGCGCGTCCTGGGCAGGTCAGATTGCGTTAATTGGTTGGAGCTTTTCGTTTTTCTTTCACCTGATGAATGGGGTTCGGCATCTTTTTTGGGATACCGGCCGCGGATTGGAGAAACATCAAGCTACGCTGTCGGCATATTTCGTCATAATTTCGGCTGTCGTGTTAAGCGCTGGTTTCTGGCTGGTGTTGCTATGAGCCTGCGCACGCCATTAAGTCGGGTTCTCGGACTGGGTACAGCAAAAGACGGCACCGAGCATTTTTGGACGCAGCGTGTATCTGCTGTGGCTCTATTGTTCCTCGGCCTCTGGTTTATTATTGCTGTGGTTATCAATAACAATCTTGCCTATGGGAACCTGATCGAATTCATCGCGGCTCCACTAAACGGCATCCTGTTGTCCGTGCTAAGTGTCGTCGTCGCTTTTCATTCCTACCTGGGTATTCAGGTCATTGTTGAAGACTACGTGCATTCCTCCGGGATCAAAATCGCTGCGTTGCTAATGTTGAAATTTACCCATGTCCTGGTGGCCATTACGGCAGTTTACGCAATTCTCGAGATCGGATTCAGCGCATGAGCGACTACGAATTCATCGACCACAGTTATGACGTGATCGTTGTCGGCGCCGGTGGTGCCGGGTTGCGCGCGACCTTCGGCCTGGCAGAAGCGGGTTTCAAGACGGCGTGCATTACTAAAGTTTTTCCGACGCGGAGTCACACCGTAGCGGCGCAAGGTGGTATCAGCGCTGCGCTTGGGAACATGGGTGAAGATGACTGGCGCTGGCACATGTACGACACGATCAAAGGTTCCGACTGGCTCGGAGATCAAGACGCGATCGAGTACATGTGCAAAGAGGCACCGCATGCCGTTATTGAACTGGAACACTATGGCGTGCCGTTTTCACGAACCGAAGACGGGAAGATCTACCAGCGGCCGTTTGGTGGCATGACGACTCGCTACGGCGAGGGCACCGCGCAACGCACCTGTGCAGCTGCAGATCGAACGGGTCATGCCATGTTGCATACTCTGTATCAGCAATCTCTCAAGCACGATGCGGAGTTTTACATCGAATATTTCGCTGTCGACCTGATCATGGAGGGCGATACCTGTCGCGGTGTCGTCGCTATTGATCTTGCGACTGGTCGTCTGCATCGGTTTCGGTCGCATCAGGTGATTCTCGCTACCGGCGGCTACGGCCGAGCCTACTTCTCGTGTACATCGGCGCACACTTGCACGGGCGACGGTAGTGCCATGGTATTGCGCGCAGGTCTGCCCGTTCAGGATATGGAGTTTGTGCAATTTCATCCGACCGGCATTTATGGCGCCGGTATGCTGATCACCGAAGGCGTACGCGGCGAAGGTGGTTATCTAACGAATTCGGATGGTGAGCGATTCATGGAACGCTACGCTCCGAATGCCAAGGACCTGGCTTCCAGAGATGTCGTGAGTCGGTCAATGACCATAGAAATTCGCGAAGGCCGGGGAGTAGGTCCGGACAAAGATCATATTTACCTGCACCTCGAGCACCTTGGCCCCGAGGTTATTGAAGAACAGTTGCCCGGCATCGCAGAGTCTGCTCGAATTTTTGCGGCTGTAGATGTAACCAAAGCGCCAATACCCGTGTTGCCGACCGTACACTACAACATGGGCGGCATACCGGCGAATTTAACCGGTCAGGTGATTACCAGCAAAGATGGTGATCCGGAATCGGTCGTTGCGGGGCTTATGGCCGTCGGCGAAGCGGCCTGTGTGTCAGTGCATGGCGCAAATCGACTCGGTTCGAACTCACTGCTTGATCTGGTCGTATTTGGTCGCGCTGCTGCGCATTACTGTGCCGAAACAATGTCGCTTGGGGCGAGACACAAAGATTTTGCTGATGATGCTGGCCAAAATAGTGTCAGCCGGATTGATCGACTACGCAATGGCAATGGCAGCCGATCGACGGCGGAAATACGTCTTGAGATGCAAAAGGTCATGCAAAATCACGCAGCCGTTTTCCGTACCGGCAAGTCTTTGGATGAAGGTGTAGAGCTGCTCAAGAAAACATTCGCGACATTGGGTGACGTGAAAGTGTCCGATCGATCGCTGATCTGGAATACTGATCTTGTCGAGACGATGGAACTCGAAAACCTGATGCTGAATGCGACAGCGACCATACAGTCCGCTGCGAATCGTCTGGAAAGCCGTGGCGCTCACGCGCGAGAAGATTATCCGGATCGCGACGATGTGTCCTGGATGAAACACACTCTGGCATGGGTGGACGAAAACGGCAAAGTCGATTTTGAATATCGACCGGTACATATGGAAACACTGACCGACGAAGTGGATGCTGTGCCGCCAAAAGCCCGCGTTTACTAGCGAACGAACCACATTGATCGAACAGGCATGACGAAAACAGTATTAATCGAACGGAGCTCAGAACTTGGCTGATTTCAGGTTACCTAAAAACTCGCGGATCAAGAAAGGCAAGCATTTCGACGCCGCAAATGGTTCGAGCAATGTAAAGCGTTTTGCTGTGTATCGTTACGATCCTGACGGTGGCGAGAACCCGCGTATTGACACGTACGAGGTGGACATGGACAGCTGCGGTCCAATGATTCTCGATGCGCTGATTAAAATCAAGAATGAGATCGACCCGACGCTGACGTTTCGCCGCTCATGCCGGGAAGGTATTTGCGGTTCGTGTGCGATGAATATTGACGGGGGCAATACGCTGGCTTGTACGCAGACTGTCGATAGCGTAACCGGTGCGGTCAAGATATACCCGTTACCGCACTTGCCCGTGGTCAAAGATCTGGTACCGGACCTGACCAATTTTTATGCGCAATATGCATCCATTAAACCCTGGCTACAGACTCGCACAGCGCCGCCACCAGATCAGGAGCGCCTGCAAAGCAAGGAAGCGCAGGAACTCATTAATGAACCTGCTGCCTGTATTTTGTGCGCCTGTTGCTCCACCGCTTGTCCGAGCTACTGGTGGAACAGTGATCGATTTCTGGGCCCTGCCGCTCTGCTGGCAGCCTATCGCTGGTTGGTCGACAGCCGGGATGACGCAACAGGTGAACGCCTCGACGAATTGGAAGATCCGTTCAGGCTGTACCGTTGCCACACAATCATGAATTGTACGCAGACCTGCCCGAAAGGTCTCAACCCGGCAAAGGCAATCGCTGAGACCAAGAAAATGTTGGTGGAACGTCGCCAATAAATGCCAGTGGGCTTCCACACCGGCATTTTGGTCGAGTAGTCAGGCAGATGCAGGAATCCAGACTCAAGTGGCAATGCAGGCGTGGCATGCGGGAGCTCGACGAGCTTCTATTGAGCTATCTGACCGATCAATACCCAGAGGCCGACGAAGACGATAAGCAGGCGTTTCGGGCTCTTTTGGAGCTGTCCGATCCCGCCCTGATTGAGTATCTGTTGCAGCGTGTCAAACCCGCTTCGGAGCCCATAGCCCGTGTCGTCGACAGTATTCTCAACCGAACTTCGGCCTGAGCCGCGGTTACGTAGTGCAGTGCAATTAAGCGGACTAACAGCCCTGTTGCTTGGCCTGTTGGCGCTACTGTCGATGCCGGTTGGCAGCGTCTGGCGAATGGCTGCAAGCCTTCTTTGGCTGGTCTATTGCATTCAGGAATTGCGCACTATCCGAGCCGCGTACTCGCAGTATTTCGCAGTGAACATCGACGCTACCGGGGAGGTTCGATTGGTGACCTGCAGTGGCGAATATCATGCTGCTGTGCTGCTTCCAGGAAGCGTTCTTTTGGCCCGCTATGCATGGCTCAGATTTAAGACTGAAAATGGACTTGTATTCGGTGAGTTGATGCGGGGTAACAGCCGGGAAAGCGCGCATTGGCGCCGTTTGCAGGTGATCTGGAGACACATTGGTGCGACCTCGTGAAGCTGCTAACATGCGCTGTCCGTTTGCTCATTGGCGACCGGAGCCTGATAGTTGTGGAACTAAATCACAGAATGCGTGCAAATAGAGCCTGTTTAACAGAACTTTCGACAACTCGCCCGGTCTATCGGGGAGTCGGGCATTGGTGTTGCGGCGCTTGTGGGGGCGTTGCTGATGGCGAGTGAGCCAACCGACAAACAGCTGGTCAAACGCGTGCAGAAAGGTGACAAAGGCGCTTTTGATTTGCTGGTACTAAAGTACCAGCACAAGATTGTCAATTTAGTGATGCGTTACGTTCGCGATCCGGAGATGGCATTGGATATTACACAGGATGCCTTTATCAAAGCGTACCGGGCATTACCGCGATTTCGTGGCGACAGCGCGTTTTATACCTGGATATATCGCATCGCTGTGAATACCGCCAAGAACTATCTGGCGGCACAACGGAGGCGGCCGATGGATATCGAGCTCGATCTGCAGGATCCGGAACAATACGACCTGCATGCGAAGCTCAAAGAGACAGACACACCAGAAGCGGTGGCGATTAGCGATGAGGTGCAAGAAATACTGGAACGTGCTATCGCTGCGCTGCCGGAAGATCTCAGAACCGCGATTATTTTGCGTGAACTGGACGGAATGAGTTATGAAGAAATCGCACAAACGATGGATTGTCCAGTCGGTACCGTGCGGTCGAGAATTTTCAGGGCCCGAGATGCAATCGGTAAGAAAGTCGGGGCCGTGATTCGATAAGCAAGCAGTGTAAGAGCTGCATTTAGTGAGTACTATTTGGTGAATTATGAATGATGCGATAAGAATGCAGATCTCAGCGTTTGTTGATGGCGAACTGCCTGCAAATGAAGCGGAAATGCTGTTGCGACGGATGAGTCAGGATGCCGAGCTGCGACAGCAGGTCGCCGATTTTATGTCGACGGGTCGCTTGATCCGCGGTGACCGGAGCGTGCCTGGTATCGGGCGCCTGCGCGATCGAATCGCAGCGGTGATTGATGAGCGACCGGTGCAAGAGGCAATCGGTATTGAAGAGCGGAAACCTGCTCGTTATATGCGGCCACTAGCCGGTGCAGCGATAGCCGCTACCGTTGCTCTCGCGGCAATATTCGGCCTGCAACAAAACGCATTTATTACCGACCAGGCTGACAGCCCGGCACCTGCACTTGCGGGTAACGCGGTAGAAGAAACCTATACTGTCCCGGATGCGTCGGACGAAATGTTGCGCGAGCTGCAGCTGATCCACGGCCGAGATTCTTTGGGATTGGATAAT
>PVMK01159701.1_pt1 | contig 19324 bp, 19 predicted proteins | sample 1853481 | NCBI WGS metagenome assembly PVMK01 (sample SAMN08533507, study PRJNA380276) | Marine sediment metagenome, whole genome shotgun sequencing project. | reverse complement strand
TGAGAGATCGATCGTCGGATCGACCCAGGCACGCTGGAACGCCGAATTGTCAACGCGAACCAGGCCATCATGGGTTGTTTCCGCGTCGGATCCGGTCTGGATCGTCGGGGCTGGTGTCGCACACCCGGCAACGATCATGACGGTTGCCACAAGGTAGAAATAACGCATCTGTATTTACCTCCACTACTCTCGTTGTTCTTAGTCTTAATCCGTAAAGTTACCCGTCAATGGCAAAATTTGTAACTGGAGTGCCCTCGCCCAGCCGTCGTAAGCGCTGTAGTACTTATTTCCAAGGCCTATGGTACGCCACGGCAATTCGATTTCCAAACGAATAGCGGAACCCGCGGCTCCGGACGCACCGAAGCCAACGAGCATTGTATTCCTAGTAGGGGATTTCCGTACTTGACAGTCGGTTCAATCAAGGGCATTAAGGACGCGGGTTATCGACTGATGGGATAAGATATTGGCCGGCCTGGGTGAGTATGTAGGTAAACATGAAAATAGGCATTCCAAAAGAAATCCACCCCGATGAAAAGCGGGTTGCGACGACTCCTGAAGTAGCCGCCGAATTGCAGAAACTCGGTTTTACCGTGGCGATAGAATCCGGTGCCGGCGTAGCCGCCAACTTTGCCGATTCAGCGTATGCCGAAGCCGGTGTCGAAGTCGTCAGCGATACGCGCGAACTTTGGGCCGGCAGCGATATCGTCATGAAAGTGCGTGGGCCGGAGATGCACCCGACGCTCAACGTCGATGAGCAGGAACTGCTGCACGAGGGCCAGGTTCTGATCAGTTTCCTGTGGCCCGCACAGAACCCGGCGCTGCTCGACAGTCTCGCCACCAGGCGTGTGACAGCCCTTGCGATGGACAGCATCCCGCGCATCTCACGCGCACAGAAACTCGACGCGCTGAGTTCGATGGCCAACATTGCCGGCTATCGCGCCGTTGTTGAAGCCGCCCAGCATTTTGGCCGGTTCTTCACCGGTCAGATTACCGCGGCCGGCAAGGTTCCGCCGGCCAAGGTTCTGATAATCGGGGCCGGCGTTGCGGGCCTCGCCGCGATTGGTACGGCGAAAAGCATGGGCGCTATCGTGCGGGCATTCGACACCCGCCCGGAGGTCAAGGAACAGGTCGAAAGCATGGACGCCGAATTCCTGCTGCTGGATTTCGAGGAAGAAGGGTCCGGCGCAGGTGGCTATGCGAAAGTCATGAGCGAAGAGTTTATTGCCGCGGAGATGGCGTTGTTTGCCGAACAGGCAAAGGATGTGGATATCATTATCACGACGGCGCTGATTCCCGGAAAACCGGCACCAGAACTGATCACGGCCGAGATGGTCGCGTCGATGAAGCCCGGGCAGCGTCATCGTCGATCTGGCGGCCGAGCAAGGTGGCAACTGCGCGCTGACCGAGCCGGGTCAGGTCGTCGAGAAACATGGCGTCACGCTGATCGGCTACACCGACCTGCCAAGCCGGCTTGCCGCGCAATCCAGCCAGCTTTATGCGAGCAACCTGCGCAATCTGTTGACCGACATGTGCCCGGAAAAGGACGGCGAGCTGGTCGTCGACTTCGAAGATGAGGTCGTGCGCGGCAGCACGATCGTCAAGGACGGCGAGATCACCTGGCCCCCGCCAACGCCGAAACTGTCGGCGGCGACACCGGCGAAGCCGGAACCGGTCGCGGTACCAGCGCCTGTGGTCGAAGCAAAGCCGAGCATGCTCGGCCCGTTACTGACTGTCGGTGTCGGCGCACTGACATTGTTTGGCCTCGGTCTCGTTGCGCCCACCCTCGTTCATGGCGCACTTCACCGTGTTTGTACTCGCATGTTTCATCGGTTACATGGTGATCTGGAACGTGACGCCCGCGTTGCACACGCCGCTCATGAGTGTCACGAACGCGATCAGCAGCATCATCATCATCGGCGCACTGCTGCAGATCAGTTCGGGTGAGACCTGGATCATGTGGCTGGCCGGCATCACGGTCCTGATGGCCAGCATCAACATCTTCGGCGGCTTCGCGGTAACGCGTCGCATGCTCGAAATGTTCAGGAAATAGGGGGCCGTTATGCCTGCAGGCCTGGTTACGGCCGCCTACATCGGCGCCACAATACTTTTCATTCTCGCCCTGAGTGGGCTGAGCAATCCGGAAACCGCCCGCCGCGGTAACCTTTACGGCATCACCGGTATGGGTATCGCGTTGCTGGCGACGATATTCGGTGTCGTCACGGACAATTACGCCCTGTTGATCGGCGGCCTGGTCATAGGCGCTGCGATCGGTCTCATGCTGGCGCGTCGCGTGCAAATGACGCAAATGCCGGAGCTGGTCGCAATCCTGCACAGCCTGGTCGGCCTGGCGGCGGTATTCGTCGGCTTCGCCAGTTTCGCGGACCCGGACCTGCATTTCACTGGCGTTGACCAGACCATCCACGATATCGAGGTCTACCTCGGTGTCCTGATCGGTGCCGTGACGTTTTCCGGGTCAGTCATTGCATTCGGCAAACTCAGCGGCAAGATCAGTGGTAATCCACTGCTCCTGCCAGCACGCCACTGGCTGAACCTCGGTCTTTTACTGAGCACGATCTGGTTCGGCGTGCAGTTCGTCGAACAGTCGGCGGCCGGCGGCGGCATGACGGCGCTGCTGATCATGACTGTCATGGCACTGCTGTTCGGCATTCATATGGTGATGGCAATCGGTGGCGCGGACATGCCGGTGGTGATTTCCATGCTGAACAGCTATTCGGGATGGGCAGCGGCCGCCACCGGGTTCATGTTGAGCAATGATCTGCTGATTGTGACCGGGGCGCTGGTCGGCAGCAGCGGCGCGATCCTCAGTTACATCATGTGCCGTGCCATGAACCGCAAATTCCTGGCCGTGATTGCCGGTGGGTTTGGCACGACGAGTGGCACGAGCGCCGCAGGCGGTGAAATCCAGGGTGAGGTCGCGACGATCGATGCGGCGGAGACCGCCGATCTGCTGAACAATGCCAGGGAGGTCATGATCATTCCCGGTTACGGTATGGCCGTGGCCCAAGCGCAGCACATCGTGCATGAAATCACCAAGACATTGCGCGACAAAGGCGTCAATGTGCGCTTCGGCATCCATCCCGTTGCGGGCCGTATGCCCGGACATATGAACGTGTTGCTGGCCGAGGCGAAAGTGCCGTACGACATCGTCTTCGAGATGGATGAGATCAACGACGATTTCCCGAATGTCGACGTATCGATCGTCATCGGTGCGAATGATATCGTCAACCCATCCGCGCAAACTGATCCGGACAGCCCGATCGCCGGCATGCCGGTGCTCGAATGCTGGAAGGGTAAGACGACGATAGTGCTTAAACGCAGTATGGCGACCGGCTACGCCGGCGTACAGAATCCGCTGTTCTTCGAGGACAACACGCGAATGCTGTTCGGTGATGCCAGGGAAAGCCTGGACCACGTGTTCGCGGGCTTGTAGTCGAGAAAGACTGGGCTGACTGCTTGCTTTTTAGCAGCCAATTACACTATAAAGCGCTACATCGCGACCGCGACGGTATCGAGCCGATCAGGCTCTATTACTATATATAAGAGTTAAGGCGGTCAGATTTACAAGAATCCATTAAACAGACAAGCGAGAGGGAAACCAGATGAAAAACATTCTAACTCCGATAATGGCATTGACGCTGTTGCTGACAACCGGCTCAGCGCTGGCCGACCGGGAAGTCGAGGACTACTCGGAAACCATCAGCATGTTCAAGGAAAACGCGACGGTCGCGGGATTCTTCGGCTCCGCCTACGGGTACGCGGTATTTCCAACGATCGGCAAGGGCGGGCTCGGCATCGGTGCGGCGCACGGTGACGGCCAGGTTTATCGTGGTGGTGTAGTCACCGGCTTCACATCGTATTCCGACATTTCGATCGGTTTTCAGGCCGGTGGCCAGGCTTACAGCCAGGTGGTGTTTTTCGAGAACCAGGCGTCCTTTGACGATTTCACGAGCGGCAATTTTGAATTCGATGCCGGGGCTTCCGCCGTAGCTATTACCGCGAGCGCAGAGGCTGGCACGGGCACGACCGGCAGCAGCGCCGGCGCCGGAACCGGGGGTGCGGGTGAACAGGTTTCAGCGGGCTATCAAAAAGGTATGCTCGTATTCACGGTCGCCAAGGGTGGCCTGATGTACGAAGCCTCGATTGGTGGCCAGAAGTACAACTACGAAGCCATCGAGTAACGGAGATACACAGCGCACCGGAATTTTCCGGTGCGCTGTGCTTCGCCTTCCAGATCTTACAGCTGACCCTTGATCGGCAGAATCCGGTAAAACCCGACTGAGAAGCGGCGCCAGAACCCGGTCTGTGGTTCCTTGTCGAGAACAACCGGCTCGTCTCCGGCGTTGTCGATCCAGCGAACTTTGCCCTTGTCGTTGAGCACGACTTCGTAGGCCATTCGATTCAACTGCTGGCGAAATCGTTCTACTGCGGCTCCGGCCAAAGACGGTGAATCGATAATGACTCCAAGTTCAGTGTTGATGTCGACCGAACGTGGATCCCAGTTGAAAGATCCAATAAATAAGTGCTGCCGGTCAACTGCAAATGCCTTGGTATGCAATGTCGCAATCGCCGCGCCGCGGCCACCACGATCGAGATCGATTCCACTACGTTCGGTGCCGGCTACGGCTGCATCGGGACGAACTTCGTAAAGCTTCACGCCATTTTCCAGCAGCGGCTTTCGAAACGGCACGTAACCGGAATGCACAATAGAATGATTCGTCGCCGCGAGCGAATTTGTGACCACGCTGACGTCAACACCGCGCGCGGTCAGCTCGCTCAGGAATGCAACGCCGGATTTTAACGGTACGAAATATGGTGAGACGATAACTACCTCGCTCTGCGCACCGGAAATCACCTCAGCCAGTGGTGTCGTGATTGACGCGGCCTCCTCGGCCAGCTTTTTGTCAGACTTGTCGGGTGAATCGTAGACCAGCTGGTACGGCGCCCACGTGAATTCGTCAGCATCCGTGTCAATCAAATCCTGCTGTGAATTCTCGAAGGCTTCCGCGTAGGGAGATGCTCTGGCCGTCTCCAGTGCCTCCTCGAGCCGGCCACGCAGGGTTTCCAGTGCGGCGGCCGGATCGTCAGGCATCTTGGCAAACGCCGGCACGGGCGCTGCGGCGCGGTGGTTCCAGTAGGTATCGAACATATTGGATACGTCACCGACCACCTCCCCGGCGCCTATAACATCAACATCGCCAAAATTCACATCGGCGCGCGCCGCAAAATATTCGGCCGCGATATTTCGGCCACCAATTATCGTGATTTGGTTATCGACCGTAAACGACTTGTTATGCATGCGTCGGTTCACGCGGCTGAAATCGGTAATACTGCCGGCGCGTGAGCCACGTTGACCGAACGGATTGAAAATACGCACTTCGAAATTCGGATGCGAGTCAAGTGCCGCCATGCCGGCATCGTAGCCTTGCGTCTGAATATCATCGAGCAACAGGCGCACACGTACACCCCGATCGGCAGCCTCCAGCAGCGAACCAATAAATACCTTACCAATCATATCGTTGGTGATCAGGTAGTACTGTGCATCGATACTCCGTTCAGCACGCCTGGCCATCAGCAAACGCGCTGCGAGCGCCTCGATACCGTCGGTCAACAAGTAGAAAGCACCTTCGTCCGGATGTTCCTCACGACGCCAGGCGATATCCTTGCCAAGATAGGTGTCGTCCGTGTTCTGCAATGCCGTACTTTCCGATTTCGGGTAGTCGAAATCGACAGTCGCGCAGGCGCTCAGCCCGGCAAGCAGCAAGACAAGAAGCAGTATTTGCAATTGTTTCATGCCAGTACCCCAGCGCACCAAATCAGGCTCATACCCCGGCTTTTTGCATCTAGAACTCCACACCCAGGCCAACGACGAGACTCAGATCGTCAGTCTCGGCCAAATCACCGGCCGGCTCGGTTTCAATATCGTAGTCGACGCTGACATTGGCGTATAGCAGATCTGTGATCTCATAGCGGAAGCCGGTGCTTGTCTTGATGAACGTATTGGTGCGGCCGGTCACATAACTGGTGATCGAATGATCATGAAATATCTCGAGATCCTCGTTAAACAAATCTTGCCGATACCGCAGGGACCAGAGCGCGACCATGCTTTGATCAGTTTCACCGAGAGTGTTTTTTTCTGTCAGGTAACCAGTGCCGAGCTGGCCACTGAGAATCGTACGAGGGTTATTAATAAAGTCGCGGCCCAGCGTCGCGCCCAGAATAAAACGCCGGTCGAGTTCCTTGATCGGGTCCCGCTCGGCGCTGAACGAAGCACCGAAAAACCACGGATCGTTGAACAGCCAGTTGTAATTGTAGCGGAACAGATCCTGTTCCTTGGTTGTCACTCCGTCCTGTTCCTCCCGGTTGAATGTCAGGTCGGCGATGTGGCGATGGTCTCCGAGTTTCAGGTTCGTATCGGCAAACAACTTAGTATTCACACTATCCGTGTTGCCCTTGTTGATCGCCGCATTGAAATCGATGTGGCTTTCCCAGTCACGGTAGTCCTCTATTTCATCGACCTCATACAGTTCCGCCAGCGTGACAGGGCTGGTCACACCGGCAATCTGGATAAGTTGCTGCCCGTCTCCGTCCACACCCGGCAATGTGGCGACCACTTCTCGTCCGTCGCTCAGCTCGATGTCAAATTCGCGTTCAGACTCTATATAGGCGACGTTCTCGAGATCGATCGTAACGGTGACATCGTCATCGTACTCGGGCTCGATAAGGACTTCGTTATCCCAGATTCGCTGAATCTCACCAGTGATCCGATCGCCGTTCTTCATCGTGATCCGATCGGCCTGAGATACAGTGACCAGGCACAGAAAAACGAGCAGACCAATCGGTAACAGAGAAAATATTTTCGATGGTTGCATTTTTTGTTTCCTGCCGACATTACACTGGTACAAAGGATTTTGTTAATAAATTACGTCGCTTCCTGACTGAAAAGATGCACATCCCGCTGTGGAAATGGTATCGAGATGCCCTCCTCGTCAAATCGCCCCTTGACCGTGCGCATCAAATCCCAGTAGACGTCCCAGTAATCATCGGACTCCACCCACGGTCGAACAATGAAATTGACCGACGAGTCGCCAAGCTCATGCAGTTTGATCATTGGCTCGGGGTCATCGAGTATCTTGTCGTGCGCCTGGACAATCTCCTGCAATATCCGTTCGACTTTCGGAATATCATCGGTATAGGAGACACCGAATACGAGATCAACCCGGCGTTGTTTCTGCGCCGTGACATTCTTTATTGCCGCAGACCAGACCAGGTTATTCGGCAAAATAATCGTCTGGTTGTCAAACGTCAGGAACGTCGTGTTAACAAGACTCATATCGTTAACCTTGCCGAACACACCGCCGGCTTCGACCGTGTCACCGACGTCGAATGGCCGGTAGAACAGGATCATCAATCCGGACGCGAAGTTCGACAATGTGTCCTGCAGCGCAAAGCCTATGACAAAACCAGCAATGCCCAGGCCGGCCAGCAGTGGGCCGAGCGAGATGCCAATCTGTGACAGCGCAATTAAAACGCCGAGAACAAGAACCAGATTACTGACCACCGAGATAATCATGCGGTTCAGAAGCTGCGACAGATGAATTTTCGAGGATGACAGGCCGCGATTGACGAGTTTTTCGACGATTTTCGCAAGCTTTCGAAAAGCATAAATGATAAGCAGGAAAATGATCAGGCGAAACAGAAAAGTCGGCCCATCATCCGCCACTATATCGATGATCGACTGACCCCAGCGCGACAGCAGGTTGCCGATCACCTTAAAATTGAAAATGTCGGTCGTGATCGCCCCGGTTGCGGTCAGTAATTGTTGCTGGTATTCCGTCGTATCGAGCTCCATCTCTGACATCATCGCAACGATACGCTCCAGTGCCGCAGCGGTTTCCTGCACACGATCCCCGGCAATCGCCACCTTTGCTCTGAGTTCCGCATCGTCGGGTAACACGTCGACACCGGCGCGCAAGCCGGTCACGTTGTTGAGGGAAATTTCCAGGAACACGGAAACATTCGTCGCCCGGTCTATGAGCACTTCCTTGAGCGCTGCCTCATCGTCGGACGTATCGATACCAAACCGCCGTGACAGATCGAGGCTGGCGATAAACATTTCAAAAATCGTGTCGGTGGTTCGCTGAATTTCGAACAGACGGTGGTATTCAGCCGCTTGTTCCGCGGCCGATGCATCGGCTGCGGGCAGCACCGCTTTCGCGCGGACGCGCGCCCATGCCGTGCCGGCCACGTCACTCTGCGACTCGAGCACACTGATCGCCGCCGCCCGGTAGACGGCGAGGTCATAACCGGCGTCCAGTTGATCCGCGGCATACTCCGCAAATGCGACGCGCTCTTTGAGTAAGCGAATCCAGGCGATGTCGAGGCGTGCGTCCAATATCTGCTGGAAGCGTTCCTCAGTCGTGCCGATACGCTTCTCGAGTTCGGTGATTTGTTTGCGCTGCTCGATCACGCGATCGCGGCGCAACTCGAGCTCGGCGGCGATTTCCTCGGTAAGCGGTTGTGGATCTTCCGGCGCCTCGTCTTCCTGCGCAAAGGCCAGGCCACTGCTCAAAAATACGACTGCCAGCACAAATTTGATTGCGATCCAGCCGGGCAACGGCTGGCGATTCGTTTTGTTCTTCGGGGTCATGCTTGCTCCCAGGGGCGTTATTGTTTTTAGCGGAGGTTCGCCGCTGGCCTGACCTGCGAATGCTAAAGACGTCGCGGTACGGGGTCAAATCCCGCTGATCAGGAATGATCGTTATCTTCACCGTCAGTCGTCAGCCGACCGGCAATTCTTCGATTCGGTATCACATCCGGCACGACAAATCTGACCCATATTGACCGTTTCTTGAGGAGTACAGCAAAGAACGGTCGAGGGTTGCAAGGCACGATGGGATCCGGACAATACAGCTGCAGCCAGCATGCATAAACTTCATTTATTCCCCGATCATCGCCCTTACCGCCACCCTGACCAGTGGCTGTGGGGTATTGCAAAGAAATCAGCATGCCGGCGGCTCTGAGCCCTTGGCCAGCCACGGTCTGGGTATCGCCAGCGAGGTACCGGCTTGTCTGGACCGGCTCGCGGCTGCCGAAACACCGACCGCGCCGGAGCTTGATTCGAGTCGCATCAGGCTGGTCAGCTGGAATGTCAAGAAAGGTTCAATTCCGCGCTGGCGCGAAGACCTCGATGCGCTGGCCGTAGATCAGGACCTCGTATTGGTGCAGGAAGCAGCGTGGCAACCCGACGACTTGCCCGAAATGCATCACTGGGCTTTTGCGCCGGGTTACCGGACCGACAAATTTCTGAGCGGCGTCATGACCTATAGCCGCAGCAAGCCGCTAATCCAGTGTAATCTGACGAGCTGGGAACCCTGGCTGGGCACGCCAAAGGCGACCAACATCACGGAATACGGCCTGACCGGTACCGATCAGACCGTGCTCGTCGTCAATATTCATGCCATCAATTTCACGTTCGGCGTCGCTGACTTCCGTGAGCAGATCGAACAAATCCGGCCGGTGCTGGCCATGCACAGCGGTCCCATCATTTTTTCGGGCGATTTCAACACGTGGCGAAAAAAGCGCACCGAAATTCTGCAAACCTTTGCCGACGAATTCGGTCTCCAATCAGTCGCGTTTGCCAACGATCATCGCAAGGTCTTTTTTGGCCGACCGCTGGATCATATCTACGTGCGCGGTTTACAAATTGGATCCAGCGGAACCCGGCAGCTTGACAGCTCCGATCATAATCCACTGCTCGTGGAGTTCAGCCTGTGACGCGCAATATTCGTATCGCTATTAGTGCGCTGATGTGGCTGTTATCGCCGGCGATCATGGCCGACAACACCGCGGAAACGGAAATTCAGTACTTACTCGAGTCTATAGGCCAAAGCCACTGCGTGTTTATTCGCAATGGAGAAACACACGTGGCCACCGAAGCTGAGTCCCACCTGCGCATGAAGTACCGCAACGGGAAATTTTGGGTAAACAGTGCGGAGCAATTCATCAAGCGCATCGCCAGCAAGAGCTCGTGGAGCGGAGACCCATACTATATCGACTGTCCTGATACAGACCGCCGACTTTCCGGCGACTGGTTGTTGGCAAAGCTTGCCGCACACAGAAAAACGATATAACCATTGGCTATCCGATAGCCGCATGACCACCGCGGTATGCCCCCGGCACGATAGAACCGGTCGTTGCACATTCCCGTGTTACGCCCCAACATGACCCGTACTCTCCAGTCTGCAAACCGACGGTACCCAGTCATGTCGATGCCCTTGCGAACCACGCTCGTACACTTTGCCTCCTTGATCCTGATCAGCACCCCAATTCTTGCCACCGAAACAGACCCACCCGGTGCCCCCGCTGACCGCCCGCGCATCGCCCTGGTCATGGGCGGCGGCGGCGCACACGCCGTTGCCAATCTCGGCGTATTGAGGGAGCTGGAACGCCAGCGTGTACCGATCGACCTGATCGTCGGCAACGGCCTGGGCGGACTGATCGGCGGACTGTATGCGTCGGGCATGTCGATCGACGAAATTCACGCGCTGCTGACCGACACGGACTGGGTGGAGATCTTCAACCCCGACACGAAACGCGAAGACCTGTCGTTCCGGCGCAAGCAGGATGACGATGACTTCCTGATCAAGTACAAGGTCGGCATCAAGGACGGCCAGGCCCAGCTGCCCACATCGCTGATACCGAACGCCAAGCTCGGCTGGCTGCTGCAGAAGGTCACCGCGAATACCAAGGGGCTCGCCAGCTTCGACGATTTGCCGATTCCGTACCGCGCGATCACGATGGACATGGTCAGCGGCGAACTGGTCGCGCTGGACGCCGGCGCCCTGGATCGCGCGTTGCTCGCCACGCTCGCGGCTCCAGGCACGCTACCCCCGGTCGAGATCGACGGCCGGCTGCTGGTCACTGGCGGCCTGCTGGACAACCTGCCGGTCGATATCGCGCGCGCCTGGGGTGCCGATGTCATCATCGCCGTCGACGTCGGGGTGTTCACGAGACCGGCCGAGGAGCTGAACTCGGTGTTTCGGATCGTCGACCAGGTCGCTCACCTGTTGCAGCGGGACAGCACGAAACGAGCCATCGAGACGTTACGCAACACCGACATCCTGATCCAGCCCGAGATCGACCCGGATGAGGAAACGAATTTGAGTGGCAGCATCGAGGGCATCGCCGCCGGACAGGCGGCCGCGGTCGCAGTAAGCGCCCGGCTGGCGCCACTCGGCATCGATCAGGCGGCCTTCGCTACCGTGATGGCAGAGCGGGCGGCGCGCCGGATCATCGATCCGATCATCACCCGCGTGACCATCGCGAATGACTCGCGGGTCGCCGATGCCGTGATCGAATCGAAGATCACCCAGCCGTTGAACGCACCGCTCGATAAACCACAGCTCGAAAGCGACCTGCGCGATGTCTACGCACTCGGCGCGTTTCGGACTGTCGAATTCAACCTGCTCGATGAGACCGACGGCAAAGCGCTGGAAATCCGCACGATCGAAGATGTGACCAGCCGCAAGTTCTGGCGCTTTGGCGTGTCGCTCGAGGATGATTTCGAGGGCAACAGCGCGTATACCGGGTCGGCCAGCTTTACCTGGACCCAGATTAATCGGTTGAACGCCGAATGGCGCAGCGTGATGCGTATCGGTGAGTTGCAACAGTTGTCGACCGAGTTTTACCAACCCTTCGTCGACTCCGGCAAGTGGTTCGTGTCGGTCGGCGCGGGCTACCTCGAACGCAACGTCAACACGTTCAGTGACGACGAGATCATCCAGCAGTTTCGCGTCGAACAGATCGTTGGCCAGGTCGCAATAGGCAGGGTTATCGGCAACACGGGTGAAATACGCCTCGGCGTCATGCGCGGCGACGGAAAGTCGAGCGTGAACATCGGCCCGGACGCGCCGTCACTTGATTTCGACCTCGGCGGATATATCGCATCCGCCGCACACGACAGTTACGACAACGTCTATTTCCCGAAGCACGGTCTGAATGCCCGCATCGCGTGGAATGGACAGCGCGAGTCGCTGGGATCATCGATCGACGTCGACATCGTCGCCGGCAACCTCGGTATGGCCAACACATGGGGAGTGCACAGCCTGCTGACAAGCATTACCGTTCAATCGCAGCTGAACGAGGTTGCCGGCGTGCAGAACCTGCTAACGGCCGGCGGCCTGTTCAACCTGTCCGGTTTCCAGCGTGACTCGCTGAGCGGCCGCCACACCGGCGTTGCCCGCGCGATCTACTACCGGGAAATTCGCAGCAACCCGCTACGTGGCTTTCTCAACGCGACGATGTACCTCGGCGGCTCACTCGAACTGGGTAATGCCTGGCAGGATTCAGACGACATTTCGCTGTCGAATTCACTGCTGGCGGGCGCGTTGTTTGTGGGCCTCGACACGTTTATCGGGCCGATCTACCTGGCCGGCGGTCTGGCCGAGGGCGGCGAGTCTGCCATTTACCTGTTCATCGGACGGCCTAACTGACAGGTAAATGGGGTCAGACCCACTGCTGCCCCATCTACTCGCGAAAGGGCGAAAACGCCCCGTAGGAGCGGCATCTTGCCGCGATCGGTGCGGTCCGGATGCACCGATCGCGGCAAGATGCCGCTCCTACGGGGACGTATTCACAGCGGGTCAACCCATGTCGGCCCGGCTACGGTCTGTACGCCGCGTTGATAACGCTCTGCGCTTTAGCGGAGCTGGTGTGTGTTAAGTGGGACAGCAGCGGGTCGGGCCGTAAATTAAATCCAAATTAATTGACTGGCCAGTCCGGGAATGAGCCCACCAGCGGTTTTGCTGCTAGAGTATATACCGATATATACTCTAGGAATGCCGTTTCTGAATCGGGTATGTGCTGCCTTGGCTGATAAGGGCGTCCGCTACGCCGTCGTCGGTGGTTATGCGGTTGCTCTGCATGGAGCGGTGCGCGGTACGGTCGATGTCGATATCGCGCTGGCCTGGAATCTGAAATCTCTGCAGGCAGCCGAACAGGCGCTGACAGAAATCGGCCTCGTATCGCGGCTGCCAGTCAACGCAGATGATGTATTTCAGTTCCGCGACGAGTATGTGCAGAATCGCAATCTGATCGGCTGGAATTTTTTCAATCCTGACAACCTTACCGAGCAAGTCGACATTGTGATTACTTATGATCTTAAGGGTAAAAAAGTCGGGAGTATCGATACCGCTGGTGGGACCGTTAAAATATTGAGTCGCAAAGAACTGATTAAAATGAAGCGAGCGAGTGGGCGGCCACAGGATCTCGAAGATGTTAAAGCGCTGAAAAAACTACAATGAAAACCGTGCAACATTTCAGCGATGAATACCTGCAACAATGTCAGGAAATGACGCCCGATCAGATTATCCAGTTTCTCGATGACTTCCGGCAGTTACACGGTGCGGAAACGCGATCACGCTCTAAACTCATCAGCATCAAGATTCCGGAAAACCTGTTGAGCGCGTTCAAGGCGCGAGCCTCCCTCACCGGAACACCGTATCAGACGCAGATCAAGACGCTTATGAAAGCGTGGGTAATAGGGCAAGACTAATTTCGCAGGGGCGATAAGGGTTAATTAGCACACCAAGAGGAGTTGGATCATGTCAATGACCAACAAACTCGGCGCTGAATTTATCGGTACGTTCTGGCTTGTGCTCGGTGGCTGCGGCAGTGTCGTGCTCGCCGCTACTTTTCCCGACACGGGCATCGGATTCGTCGGCGGTTGGGCAATGGCGCAACTCTGGCTGTTCTGGGTTGCACCAATCGTCGGCGCGGCCCTGGCGGGATTGTGTTATCGGTGGTTGGGTGCCGAGAACAAATAATGCGCTGATTTAGAAAGCTTCGGTTACGGCGAGATACCAGGCATCACTGTCGTCCGATCGGCCGTAATCCAGGCGCATATTAATGCGCTTGGATTCCAGCACCATATAGCGCAAACCGGCGCCCGTAGCTTGGTATGATTTCATTGTCGCCGGCCGCACTGAGCGAAGTTTCGCTGAAGCCGCCGCCGGCAAATGCGACCACGCCCCATTTGCGGTGAAACTGCCAGCGCGCTTCGACCTGAGATGACAGAGACGATTTGCTCATGTAATCGGTGGCCGGAAAGCCACGCAAACTGATCCGGCAGGCATCCCATAATGGAACCTGGCCCGACTTTTTGCAGCCTTTGATCTCCCAGGCCAGCACCAGGGACGGTGCCAGCTGATGATAGGAACGATAGCGGATGTCGTATGACTGATAGGTATCCGTGCTGCCGATCGCTTCATTATTAAAGAGCGCATCAATTTCAAAATATCGGCCACTGAAAGCATTGGTCGGCACGTCGCGACTATCGAACTCCATGCCAATGCCGAGACCAACGGACTTGAGATTCACGGCGAGATCGAATTCGCCGTCCGGAATCGCCAGTGCAAACGTCTGCTCACTATCCACGTATCTGCCCTGGATACCAAGGTACCAATCGTCATAAATATTTCTCGATATCTCCGCTTGCGCGAATTGTCCCTCGACCAGCCAGTCCAGCTCGCTACCATCGCTGGATTGACTGGGTTCAATCAGCGACAACTCAAAATTCAGGTAGCCCAGCGCGCCCGTAAAGCGCCATTTGTCTTCATCCCAGTAATTCTGTTGCCCGATCCCAAACGCGTAGCTGTCATTGGTGGTGTACATGCCGGCGACCCCCGTCAGTGACGCCGGCTGGACAGCTGCTTGCGCTTCGGTTTGTGGATAAAAATAAGCGCCGCCCAGGATCAGGCCGGTACCCAGCGTTGGGTCAGACATAGGTATCGGCACGACAACCACGTCGCCTTTCTGAAGTTTTAGTCTGGATTTCTCCTCGCGCAGGTCCGGCACTTCGTCGAGCGGGATATCCGGCACCGCCGTCGAGTAAGACGTGCCATTCGCGGCACATGCTATCAGGCTGATTGCGATAATCAGCGACAGACTCTGTGTGATTTTCTTGACCACCCTGCCTGCTATACCCCCTGTTGGCCAAGCCACAGTATGACTAACTGGCGGGCGGTTGAAAAACTATCTGGCGAACCAAACGCAATTAATTGGTGTCAGACACTACTAACTTCATTTTTCTTTCTAATCAATATCGGTATCCGTAATAGGTGTATTCGGGAACGACCACCTCATATTTAGACTGCAAAAAGGCAACGAGATCGATAAGCTGCTGGACGGTCATACGATCGTTATAGACGGTCATCAGCGACTTGCCATCCCGCGAGATCGCCTCCTCAGGGTATCCCCCTATCAATTTGTGCGACGGATTGATGATTGAACTGACCAGTTCGCCATAAGTCTTAACTGACTGGGACTCACCACCAAGAATGACCATCACCGGCCCAGGTTCGATCGGCGCCGGTAATTCCATTTCGCTGATTCGGTGACAGGAAATGCACTGCAGTTCGATAAATACTGCCTGGCCCTTATCCACATCGCCGTCGGGAAGCCGAAATCCCTTGGCTGATTTTGGTCCGGAATCACAAGCAGCCAATGCGCCGATGCAAGCGCAGAAGACCAGGATTTTGATAACCGTGTTCATTAGATTACTCCTTATCGAAGCTCCTTGGTTGATTATCGTCATGTATCGCCCTGCGGCGTCAATACGCAAATGCCGCAAGAAAACAGCTCTCCCACGCTGACGCCAATAGCCCGAGCGGGGTTGCACTGCAACGCTTATAAATTGCCCCGTGCAGGGCGGGCCGCCATCAAATGAGCTGGCTACACAGGGGCTGCAGCAATTTATCTGCGATGGTGCGTTAGTTCGACGATTCGGAGGATGCGCGGTATTTCAGAAGAGTACCGCAGTCCCTTTTATCTCATTGGCCGACGATAACCCGATCTCCGCTGCCCAATTCCACCACGACGAGGTTTCCTCCGGAGACAACAGCTCGATTATTTGCGGCGTCCAGCGCAATGCCTGCCGGAAAAATAAAGGCCGGGCCGGTACCGACGTTGCTGTTTGCATCGCTGAAAATGCTGCAATCACCGTCGGCCAGTCTCACGCGCAATAGCAAATTGGCATCATAATCGGTGACCAGGACAAAGTCGCCTGAAGGATCCAGCATAATGCCAACGGGATTGGGATTGAGCTTGAGATCAGGGTTGGGATTGTAGAAGCTCATACAAGTACCGGCCTCGGGAATATTACTAATGATGTCGCGGTCTCCAGTACCGAGATTCACGGAAAACACGGCATCAACTAATGCGTCCGTAACGAGGATGCGGTTATTGGCCGTGTCCATCGCGATACCATCCGGCTGCAAAAAGGCCGGACCAATGCCATTGATCCCATCATCCGCCGACAGGATTATGCGTTCGCCATTGACCAGGCTCACCTCTATGATTTCATCGGCCGCGAAATTAGACACGAGGGCGCGGGTGTCATCGACTAAAACAATGCCGCTCGGACCAAAGAGAGTTGGGCCGCCGCCCACGTTCGCGTTTAGTGAGCTCTTGATGGTGCGAATGCCGCCAACCAGTTCCACTGACAACAACTCGTCCGGAACAAAATTCGAAACGAGAGCGGCAGTGCCGCCATTGATCAATGCGATGCCGTCAGGACCATCCAGGACTGGGCCACTGCCGTTGGCAGCGTCACTAATAATCACCTTATTACCGGTGTCGATATTGACTTCAACCAGCTGATCCGCCTCAAAATCAACAACGTACGCACGGTTTCCATCCAGCGCAATGGCGTAACCGTCGCCGAATGTATCGGGATTGCCGGACACATCAGCGGCAACATTCACGTCGACCATAGCCGCCACGGGGTCAGTAAATCCGGCCTCATCAACCGTCATCACCGTCAGCGTGTTGATACCCAAGGTCAGCGGCACCGGCTCCACAGTTCGCCAAGTCGCGTAGCCATCGCTCGTGACAGCCTCTACACCATTGACCTCCACCGACTTAACACCCGACCTTGCGTCCATTGCCGTACCCGTCACTGTCAGAGAGTCAGCGTCGCTTAATGAGTTCGGCGGCGGAAAGGTGATCGTCGCCAGCGGCGGCGCCGATGTAAGCGTGACCGTCTGCTGTGCCGCCATCGGATCACTAAACCCCAGGGTATCCAACGTGGCTACCGTCAATGTGTTGGGACCCTCGACTAATTCTACGATTGCAGACCATGTCGCAAAGCCGTCGTTGCTGCTGGCATTGACACCGTTGACGGAAACCTTGGCGACACCTGTCTCGTCGCTGGCGGTACCCATCACGGTAATTGCTGCATCTTCGCTTTCGAAATCGGGCGGCGGCGTAGTAATCGTGGCCAGTGGCGGCGTACCGCCCGAACCACCGGAACTGGAAGCGATAGTCGATGCAACACCAACAATCGCGATGGCCAGTAATGCAAAACTCCGCCAGATGCACGGAAAGCGCCCGATATTAATCAGCATGCTTAATTCCTCGTCGTGTCGAATACAGGACCAGCAGATATGCCGCAACTCCGGCGGCGAAAATCGATACAAGGTCTAAGGGGTCGAACCGACCCAGCAGAAAATAAGCCGCTACGTTATCCAGCAACGGCCATTCAGAAAACCAGTTCGGCAAATAGTTGACAATATTCGTGGCCAGATCATCGCGTTGCGCTATTTCGAACAATGAATCCACGATCAACCAGCCCGCACAGACAACGAACGCAGCCCCGCGACGCGGGGCAATCACCGCGGTCGTTAACAAAATGAAAGCGAACGTATGCGAGAAAGTGGGCAGATACTGGCCCAGCGAACCAAAGAACGGCGGTGTAAAGTCTGCCAGCGACCACCAGTCCGGCAAAAAATAGACGGCGCTGCCCGGCCTATCCAGCAAATAGACGAGAATACCGACCGCCAGGACAACAGCCGCCGCAGAGAATTGAATCCATTCAGGTTTAGTCGTAATGCCCGGATCCTCGATCAGACAAGACTAGCTCTCTGGCCGCATGATACCTAAATCCCCGCTCCGCGAACATGTGGCCGCCTTCCCCACCCTAACTGAGCCCTTATAACCGTTAATATTGCTAGAATCCGTGTTTACAAAAGTAGACGAATACACGCGAATCAGGGCCGCGGTTTTGGCCCATGGGAAAAAGGAGAATAAAGGTCAATCGCGTTCCACAGCAACGTGTTCTGATGCTCTGGCTATTGGCGAACCTGCTAGGCGGCTGCAGCGCAATGCCCGGTGGCTCCGTCTACGATGCGGTCACCGTCGTGTATACGGAAGGAGCGAGACGACATACCGTAGCTGTTGAACTTCCGGTTGCGCCAGCCGATGTATTCGGCAGCATGTCTCGCGTCGTGGAACAATTACCCGACGCCAATGTCGTCAACCATAATGAGAAAACATTTCTACTGGAAATTACGATAAGCGGAAAACGGTTGACCGGTCAGGCCACCGACCTTGGTAATGGTGAAACACTATTATTCATCTGGGCTGACGCCGGGATCACCGGACAAAGCGGCGAAGAACTCGCGTTGACAGCGGTCGAAAAGATTTGCGACGAACTCGATATCGCGTACAAGTTGGTTAGGACGTAGCGGCTTATGCTTCAGCATCGAAAGTCAGAGCAAAAATCTTCTCTGCCGTTGTTGTGCCTGACCCTCTGCAGCATTTACCTGGCGGGATGTGGACCGGCAATGGCGCAGCGAACCGAAGACGTCGTCGTCGCACCGATCGGCGACGAAGGAGAAGTCACGGTAGCGAGCATGACCCGCGAGGAACTCGAAGACCAGGTCAGACGCTTCGCCGACCGATACTTCACCCGGGTCACGCTTGCGGCCAACAAAGTCCGGGAACAAACGACAACATCGGAACAATATCTGCTGATGCAGCAATGGAAAAGCATATCCTTTGCGACGATCGTGCAAATCGCGATCGGTCAAAACGCAGTCACCAACCTGCTGGATATGATGGTTCTAACGACGCTCAGTCGGGTGCTCGTTGAAGAATACTGGGTTCCCGAGGTCATCGGCGAATCAATCGGTCAGGATTTTATCTCCGCCTACCGGATCCTCGAGAAGGACATCTGGACTGTCGCTGACGCCGTGCTGACCACAGATCAACAGGATGACCTGCGCATCCTGATCAGCGAATGGCGCACCGCGAATCCGGACCAGATCTATCCCTGGTACGTCCGTCTCAGTGAATTCTCCGGACAACGCGCAGCCCGGCTGAACAGCCTTAAGCAAAGCGGCGGGCTGCTGAAGGAAGTCGCCAAAGCCAGGAAGCGGCCGAAGAGATGCAGGAATTTGGTGAGCGAGTGCTGTTCTACCTCCAGCGTGCGCCGGCATTGACCAGCATGGAAATGGAAAACAGTTTT
>PVMK01176477.1_pt1 | contig 19327 bp, 12 predicted proteins | sample 1853481 | NCBI WGS metagenome assembly PVMK01 (sample SAMN08533507, study PRJNA380276) | Marine sediment metagenome, whole genome shotgun sequencing project. | reverse complement strand
CTGACCAGGTGATCAGAACCGGCTTTAGAGGCTGAATACGGGCTGGAAGGGTCATAGGGGCTTTCCTCGGTGAAGTATCCTTCCGCCCCCAGGCTTCCATACACCTCGTCGGTGGATATATGCAGGAAGCAAAAGTCTTTCGGTTTGCCGCGGCTCTGCCACTGGCTAAGACTTGCCTCCAGGAGGCGAAAGGTTCCCACGATATTTGTCTCTATGAAGGCCTCTGGTTTCAGGATGGAGCGATCTACATGAGACTCAGCGGCAAAATGCACAACTCCGTCGATGGTCTCCTCGGTAAAGAGCCGATCCAGCAGGACGCCGTCCTCTATAGCCCCATGAATGAAGCGATGTCGTCCAGCCTGCTCTGGGGTGAGATCTTCAAAATTGGCGAGATTGCCGGCGTAGGTCAGGGAATCCAGGTTTACAACCCGCCAGTTCTCCATCTCTTCTAAGACATAACGAATGAAGTTTGTCCCAATAAATCCGGCCCCCCCGGTAACCAGTAGTGTCTTTGTGTCCATAATGCCACTTGATCGGGTTTCTTGCTTGAATGCTTCCTTTTCGTTAGCAAGCAACGAACTTTCATAACCCGTTGAATAGCGTTGCCTGGTTCTAATTCTTGTTCTCAAGCAATTGATGTGCCATTAGAAGCAAGAATAAGTCGCAGCGTACTAAAGAATACCGGAGCCGGAGAATGTTCACTGCACCGTTAAAGGTCCGACCCTTTATCCCACAGCATCGGCAAAAGTATGATACACTCGCCTCTGGAAATCAAGCCTCGATTATACGGTTTCTCTCCTCCAAGCAGGTTGCCGAAAAAGTCTGAAAACGAACCGAAACCTCATAGGGAACGAGACGAAATCGAGATCATGCATCCCGTAAGATATTGTTTTTAAATAATTATCCGCCGCAGGCGGCCTTCGCGACTTCCGGAATGACGGGCTTGGCGCTTGAGCTCAAAATACTCAGGTTTTCAGCAGCCTGCTCGTCAGAGGTCGGCAAGGCTGAGGCTGACCTCAAGCACTAAAGAAACTTGCTGCCCCTTAAGAGACTGACGGGACATTTTACACTTTGGCGCTTAGGTGGCATTGATTTTGCTCATTTTACCTGTTTCGAGGAAAAGAGATGTTTAAAAACAAGAAAGTTATCGTGGTAATGCCGGCCTACAACGCTGCGCGTACTTTACAACAGACTCACGCCGAAGTTTTGGCTCAAGATTACGTTGATCAGGTGATTGTGGTGGACGATGGCAGTGAAGATGAGACAGTGGCCATAGCTGAAAATCTACCAAACACTGTAGTCCATGTCCATCCGCGCAACCAAGGTTATGGCGCCAATCAGAAAACATGTTACAAACTCGCCCTAGAACAAGGCGGCGACATCATTATTATGGTTCATCCTGACTACCAATACACCCCGATGCTGATTCCTGCCATGGTTACCATGATTGGCAACGGCCTCTATCACTGTGTCCTGGGCTCCAGAATTCTAGGAGGCTATGCCTTAAAGGGGGGGATGCCTCTGTGGAAATACGTAGCCAATCGGTTCTTGACCTTGGTAGAAAACATTCTGCTGGGGGCCAAACTGTCCGAATATCACACTGGCTACAGGGCCTTTTCCCGAGAACTACTGGCTCAGGTACCTTATGGGAACAATTCAGATGATTTTGTCTTTGATAATCAAATGTTGGCTCAGGTCTTGTGGCAGGGCTACACCATTGCCGAAGTTAGCTGTCCCACCAAGTATTTCCCCGAGGCTTCCTCCATTAACCTGCCGCGCAGTATCAAGTACGGCATAGGCTGTCTGCAGACCGCTCTTACTTCCCGCCTGGCAAAGATGAAGTTGATTACATCAAATCTTTTTCCGTAGAGGCATGAAAGCTGCACGTAATTGTCTTGAACCCTTCACGAGGTTTTTCATGTGCCGCTTTGTACCGGAATCGACAAAATCGCTACCGGATCAGGATGGGTCTCCTAAAAGCGATATCCAATCCGCCTACTCTTTCCAGGCCGGAAAATTCGGTGGCTCTCTTCACTGGCTGGCTTGGGGAGCAATCATCCTTTTATATGTGGCGATAAGAGTTAACGCACTTGACATACCCTTGGATCGCGACGAAGGTATATTCGGTTACATGGGACAAGTCATTCTTGATGGAGGTCTACCTTACCATGACGTGTTTGACCACAAACCCCCTGTTGTGTACTATCTCTATGCCCTCGCACTCCTTTTCGTACCCCCAACATCAACAGCAATTCACATTTTTCTCCACCTATATAACTTTTTGACACTCCTGGCCTTGTTCTTTCTGGCTGCTGTATACACAGAATCCAGAGCCACGGGTCTGTGGGTCGCCTTTATTTATGCTGTATTTAGTTCCATTCCCACCATTCAAGGATTCACCGCTTCAACTGAGATGTTTTTGCTTCTGCCGCTTACCTTAAGTCTACTGTTTGCCCTCCTGACTGTGCGTAAAGGAAAACTCTATTTTTCATTGGCAAGTGGCGTGTGTGGAGCTCTAGCCTTCTTCACAAAACAGACTGCCGCTCCGATATTATTTTTCATAATCTTATGTTTATTCTTAAGCCAAATAAACACTGGATCCCAGCAAAAGATAAGCAAGAAAACTATCTTTCAAACCTTGTTAGTGTGGATTGTTGGTTTTAGTTCAACATCTCTATTGGTTGTAGGATATCTCTATTACCATGATATCCTTAATGAATTTATCTACTGCAATTTTACCTATAACTATGTCTACAGTAAGAGCTTCAGTTTACATTTGGTTGTTTCTCGGCTGTTGCGAAGAATACTTGCGATTTTTATTGGCAACGTTGTTCTCATAGTATTGGGATTACTAGGCTGCCTGGCGGCAGCATACAAACAAAACTCCAGAGGCTACTTTGCCTTAGGTCTGTTGTTCTTTTCACTCTTGGCTGTGATTCCTGGAATTGCCTACCATCACTACTTCGCCCAGATTGCACCAGCGATTGCCATTACAGGCGGTTTCGGAATTGATTATCTCATTCGTGGGCTGCGGAATAAGAGAATCAGAACTGCTGCTGCTGCTGCTTTATGTGTGGTGGCAATCATGGTTACACCAGTGTTGGTTCATTCTGGCTACTACTTTAAAAAAACGGGCAGTGAATTCAGTCGTGATTTCTTCCAACAAAATCTTTTTCCTGAATCGGCAGATCTGGCTAAATTTCTCACGGAAAATACTAGCAAAGAAGAATCAGTATTCATCTTTGGTTCTGAAGCACAAATACTCTTCTTAGCTCAGCGCAAGAGTGCAACCTCCTTCGCTCTGATTTATCCATTGATGTCCAACCATCCGAAATATAAGGAATTTAAAAAAAGAGCAGTGGCAGAGGTAAACAGAAATCTGCCAAAGTATGTGATTGTAGTTGATCTCCACACATCACACTTGTGGGACCATAAAGCAGATCTAACCATTCTCGGAGAGTTAAGAAAAATGGTGGCCGAAAACTATTATATTGAGGCAGTAATGAAGATAGAAAACACGAAGGGGGAATTATACCTAGCGTCAGAAATTGACAACTTCATAGGTTTGGTGAAGAGAAGCAAGTTCCCGATTATCATATTTAAGAGGAAATCTTAAATGGCACGATGAATACTGGGTAATTAATGACACTCAATGTGATTAAAGATAAGCAATCCTTCTCTGACTTTTATATAGGGCTGGTTGTCTGCCTATTGTTCGTCGTTGTTTTCTTTGCTGTCTATTGGCAGGTGGGAAATCATAACTTTATCCATCACGACGACATCCAATATGTTACCGGAAATTCTCATGTCCAAGCTGGGCTGACCGGCAACAGCCTCATCTGGGCTTTTACAACCACTCATGGAGCCAATTGGCATCCTTTGACCTGGCTATCACACATGCTGGATTGCCAGCTTTATGGATTGAACCCCCGTGGCCACCACCTCACCAACCTGCTATTTCACCTGGCAAACACGCTGTTACTGTTTGTTGTCCTAAGACGAATGACCGGGGCTCTCTGGCAGAGTGGTTTTGTCGCCGCCCTGTTTGCCCTCCATCCACTCCATGTGGAGTCCGTTGCCTGGGTGGCAGAGCGCAAGGACGTCTTGAGCGGTTTTTTTTGGCTGCTTACCATGTGGACCTACGTCCGCTATGTGGAGCGTCCAGGGCCCAAACGGTATATTCTGACCTTTTTCATATATGGTCTTGGTTTGATGGCCAAACCAATGCTAGTTACCCTGCCGTTTGTACTGCTCTTGCTCGATTACTGGCCGCTCAATCGTTTTCAGACTACCACTTCTCATGTTGACTCATCTATTAGCAGCCCAACAAAGTCAAGTTTCATTACTCTTGTCTGGGAAAAATTACCTCTTTTTGCTCTGGCGGCAGTGTCGAGCGTTGCCACCTTTGTCGTGCAACAGCGCGGCGGAGCCGTGAAATCTGTGGAAGTCTTTCCAATGGCGATCCGCATTGCCAACGCTCTACTCTCCTATGTGTTTTACATCAAAAAGATGCTTTGGCCCCAGGGGCTGGCATTCTTCTACCCACATCCGGGCATGAACTTGCCTATGTGGAAGCCAGTGGCAGCCGGTCTGCTAATGCTTAGTATTTCCATATCGGTGTTGTGGGGAGCAAGGCGACGTCCTTATCTTTTGGTGGGATGGCTTTGGTATCTCGGAACTCTAGTGCCAGTCATTGGACTGGTACAGGTGGGAACTCAGGCCATGGCCGACCGCTACTCCTACCTACCACTTATTGGTTTGTTTGTCATAGTTGCCTGGGGTGTGGGAGAGTTTGCGAAAAAATGGCTCCATCTACGTATACTGGCTCCTTTTTTGGCTGCAATAGTACTGATTGGTTTATCCATCTGCTCATGGTGGCAGATCAAGTATTGGAAAAATAGTGTTACGCTCTTCGAGCATACCCTACGTGTGACCGACAACAACAGCCCTATACACAATAATCTCGGCAATGTGTTGGCCCAACAGGGTATGTTTGATGAGGCAGTAGCTCACTATGCCAGAGCACTTGAGATCAGGCCGAATGATGTAAATATTCATATCAACTTGGCGGTCAGCTTGACTAGCCTTGGGAAACTCGAGGAAGCCATCGCCAACTTCAACACAGTGCTCAAAATTAAGCCTGATCATGCAGAAGCGTATAACAATTTAGGAAATGCTTTGATCATGCAGGGAAGACTTGATGAAGCCGTAGCAAACTATTCCAGGGCCCTAGAGATTAGACCCTACGATGCCGAGGCACACAATAATTTAGGAGCTGCTCTTGCCGCAATGGGTAAGCTGCGGGAAGCAATTGCCCACTTCTCCCAAGCTCTGCGATTCAAACCTGACTACGCTGAGGCTCATTACAATCTTGGAATGGCCTTAGCCACTGAGGGTAAGCTGCAGGAGGCAATTGCCCACTTCTCCCAAGCTCTGCAACTTAAACCCGACTACGCCAAGGCTCACCACAGTTTCGGAATTGTTTTGGCGCACCAGGGACATCATCGTGAGGCTATTGACCATTTTAGAGAAGCCATAAAACATAAACCGGATTTCGTGCAGGCTCAAGATAGCTTGAGAACCGCCCTGGAGAAAGAGCGCCAAGTAAACGTGGCACCAAACAACAGCGCGGATTTTTGAAGTTTCTGCCTGTTATCTGTAAATATCAGTGGAACCATTTGATTGAGACCAAGGACAAGGCTGACTCCATGAGTTGTGAATTAAGGAGTAACTCCGGTTAGGATCTTTCTGCTGGCCTTTGTTTTATATCTGGAATTTTATGGAAAAATCTCACAAAACTATTCTTTTGGGCGCGGTCTTCTTTGTTTTTATAACTGTGGTGGCCTATATTCCCACCTTGAGTGGCGGTTATATTTGGGATGACAACGACCACATAACCGAAAACTACACTTTGAGAACAGGTGATGGTCTCCGAAGGATCTGGTTCGAACTTGGCGCAGTGCCACAGTACTATCCAATGGTGCATACCAGCTTTTGGCTGGAGTATCACCTCTGGCAACTGCATCCCCTTGGCTACCATTTGGTCAATGTGTTGCTGCACGCGCTCAATGCAATCCTTTTATGGCTATTGCTACGCTTTCTACGTGTTCCTGGCGGCTGGCTGGCCGCTCTGTTCTTTGCCCTCCATCCCGTGAACGTGGAATCGGTGGCATGGATTACTGAACGCAAGAATGTTCTCTCGGGCTTTTTTTACCTGTCCTCTCTACTGGCATATCTCCGCTTTGCCGAGGTGGACCGCGACCCTGCCACTGCCCACCCATCCTCCAGCCTGTGCACGCTTACTACCACCAAAGCTGGTCAACGTTGGCGATTCTACGGTGTTTCCCTGATCCTCTATCTCTGTGCTCTGCTGAGTAAAACAGTTGCCTGCTCACTGCCAGTAGCAATTCTTCTCATATTATGGTGGAAGAGAAACCGGATCACCAGAAGCGATCTTCTCAACTTGGTCCCCTACTTTGTAATAGGTGCTGGACTCGGCTTGCTCACAGTCTGGATGGAGAAACACCATGTGGGCGCACAGGGTACGGATTGGGCGCTATCCCTCCTGGATCGATTCCTCATCGCTGGGAGGGCCCTGTGGTTTTATGTGGGCAAACTCCTCTGGCCGCACAAACTCACCTTTATCTATCCACGCTGGCAGATTGATGCTGGTGAATGGTGGCAGTATCTTTTCCCTGCGACAGTGCTGGCAGTTCTCTTCATATTATGGTTCTCGATCAATAGGCTGGGGAGAGGACCGCTTGTAGCCGTACTGTTTTTTATTGTCACCCTGTTCCCAGCGTTAGGGTTTTTCGATGTGTATCCTATGAGGTTTTCTTTCGTGGCTGACCATTTTCAGTATCTGGCGAGCATAGGTCTAATCAGTTTAACCGCCGCCGGTATCGCCACACTCTTAAGGCGACTTGGTACCTACCGATGCTATGTGGGATTTGTTGTTTGCCTGCTGGTTCTCTTGGTTTTCGGGGCAAAGGTGTGGCAACAAGGCACCATCTACAGTGATGCTGAAACGATCTATCGTGACACTCTTTCGAAAAATCCCAATGCTTGGATGGCACATAATAACCTGGGAGTTCTATTACTCGGACAAGACAAGCCTCATGAGGCAATTGCTCATTTTTACATGGCTCTACAAATTAATCCTGAAAATGCAGAACCACACAACAACCTGGGGGACGTTTTTCTTCAACAGAACAAATTTGATGAAGCTGAGGGACAGTTTTACAGGGCCTTGGAGATCAAGTCAAACTTCCCTGAAGCGCTTAACAATCTTGGGGTGGCTTTCGAGCGGCAGGAAAAATACCAGGAGGCCATAGCTCATTTTGAAAGGGCGCTGCAACTCGCGCCTAACTTTCCTGGTATCCACAATAACCTCGGAAACCTCCTTGAGCAACAAGCAAGGTTCGAAGAGGCTCTGTCCCATTATTCCATGGCATTGCAATTGCAGCCCGACTTTGCTGAGGCCCATTTCAACCTGGGTACTCTTCGAGCTCATCAGGGCCAAGTCGGAAAGGCCGCAGCCCATTTTTCAAAAGCACTGCAGTTGGACCCAGATTTTGCCAAGGCCCACAACAGCCTTGGAGTTGTTCTGGCGCGTCAAGGAAGACACCGTGAGGCCATCTACCACTTTAGAAAGGCTCTGCGGCTGGAGCCGGACTTTGACCAGGCACGAAATAATTTAAAAACTGCTACGCGGGAAGAGAAGCGATCAAGAGACCAGTAGAACATGCCAAATCACCATAGAATAGTAACTGCACAACTCTTGATAGTCGACAGAGTGAGCGCCAACTAAGAGAAACTCTTTCGATGCGTGGTGAATTCTTCATATGCTCGCTTTTGGTGTTAGGTACTATGGCCGTATTCCGGCAGGTCAGCAAACACGAGTTCGTCAACTACGATGACGATGTCTATGTTACAGAGAATCCAAAGGTATAGGCTAGACTAACCGGCAACAGCCTCATCAGGGCCTTTACCACCACTCATGGGGCCAATTGGCAGCCTCTTACTTTGGATGTCACACATGCTGGACCGTCAGTTCTGTGGTTTGAATCCTCGGGGCCATCACCTCACCAACTTGCTATTTCACCTGGCAAACACGCGGTGGCACGGCCATCTTCATGGTCGCGAGACACCGTTTCGTGAATAATGCGGGCTAAATGGCACTAATTTTGCTCTTATCAATAGCCGCATCCAAGAAATTTTATATAATGAGTGGATGATAAGTGCTTTGACTTTCGAGAGTGTTTTGTATGAAAATCCAGTGCAGATGAAGATTATGATTCTATTTACCTGATTTCAACATTAGCTCAATGCTTTATTTTGGGGATGAAATATGAATAATCAAGCCCTAGAGTCACCTGAACAACAAGACTTTCATAGGCAAGAATTAGAGCTGACTATTATCACACCTATGTACAATGAGGCGGAAAACATAGAAAAAACTATTTCCTTGATTAGTGAAACTCTGAGAGATTTTGAAAAACCCTGGGAGTTGATATTGGTGGACGATGGCAGTGAGGATGATACGCTGAATCTCGCCAAAGAATTCGAGACCAGAGTCGCGAATTTACGAGTACTTCACTATCCTGTTAACTGCGGTCGCGGCAAAGCTTTAAGGACAGGCTTCAAACATGCAAGAGGCAAATATATCATAACCATCGATTTCGACTTAAGCTACAGTCCGAACCATATACTGCAGATTTACGATCAACTAACCGACCCAACCCAGATGAATGATGTTGTCCTGGGCAGTGCTTATATGAAAGATGGCCAGGTCATTGGGGTAAGTCCTCTCCGGCATCTCATCAGCAAGATCGGCAACAAGATACTGCAGTACACTTTTCCTCAATCATTCAAGACTAGCACCTGTATTTTGCGCGGCTACAAGGCAGAAGTGCTTCGAACTTTAGAGCTGGAATCGAATGGCAAGGAAATCCATCTGGAGATTCTTTCCAAGGTGTGTTCTCTCGGATATTCAGTCAAAGAAATACCCGCGACTTTAAGCAACCGAAAAGGGGGCAAGTCAAAGTTCAAATTCAGAAGGACTTCCTGCTCACACCTGCTCTTTTCAGTTTTCGAGAGACCCATTCTTCTCTTTGGACTAGCGGGGCTTTTCTTTATACTCTCAGGTTTCTTGATTGGCTGCTACATTGTATGGCTGAGGTATTTTGGGATGCTGAATCCCAGTCGTCCACTCGTTCCCTTGATGATCATTCTCCTGCTTATGGGAAGTCAGTTCTTCTGTTTCGCCTTCATAGCAATACAAAATAACCACTTGAGAAATGAAGTTTATAGACTACAGAAACAAATAAATTCTCTGAAAGAGGAAAATAATTAGATTGTCTTTACGGTTCACTTTAAAGACTAAAAGAAGATACTGCAGAAATACTATATAACAATTCTTTAATAATCAGTTTTGATGGATAATTTTTTGTAGTGGACGTATCTGCTAACTAAGATAAAAGAAAGACTGTATTGACAGCTAAACAGAAAATATGCTTGATTACTCATCTTTTCCCTTATAGTAGCGAAGATTATAAGGGGGTCTTTGTGCGTGATCTGGCTGTGGAACTCGCGCACCTTGGTCATGAGATACATGTTGTTACTCCAATGCGTCCTGGCGCTATAAAGGAAGAAATTATAGAAGGTGTTTATGTTCATCGGTTCTCGTACTACGGCTGGCGGGATGCCACCCAGTTAGGAGAGTTAAAAGGTACCCCAATTCTGCTGCTCGGATCATTTATTCTGCTGGGAATCTTTAAAGGTATCGTATCTGTTTTGAGACATGATACTGATTTGATTCATGCCTATTGGGTAGTACCTGGAGGATTCATCAGTCTGATCGTCGGTTGGTTAACAGGACGACCGGTGGTTGTCACAGCAGCCGGCTCGGATCTTACCGTTGCACCACAGCACCGGTTAGTGCGGTTGCTTACCACTTTGACGTTGAAACGCATTAATAGACTCCTCCCTGTTAGCAATGCCATGAAGGAGATAGCATTGAGGCTGGGTTTACCCGCTCACAAAGCCACAGTAATACATGGTCCCGTTGGCATTGATATACAAGAATTCACTAAGACAGACACCAGGTCCTCAACCGACAAAGAATACTCGAAATGCTTGCTTTGGATCGGCAATTTAGCGCCTCCCAAACGGCTTGATACCATTATTCTGGCAATGTCAAAGGTGGTGGAGGCGCATGGAAACTGTCATCTTGTTCTGATTGGAGAAGGCAATTTGCGTCCGTCTCTCGAGACCTTGGCCGAAAAACTTGGCATCCAAGATCATGTCCATTTTCGTGGAGCCATCCCACCTGATCAGATTTCTCAAGTGCTACAAATTGCAGACGTGTTTGTCCATTGCAGCGACCATGAAGGCTTGGGGCTTGCTATTATGGAGGCCATGGGAGCAGGACTGCCGGTGGTGGCCAGCCGAGTAGGTGGTGTTCCTGACCTAGTGCGCCAGGGAGAAACTGGCTTTATGCTCTCACCGGACGATGTGGAGGGATACGCGGAGAGAATTCTTACATTGTTGGAAGATGACCAGTTGCGAAACCAGCTTGGTACCAATGGGCAGAGCTTTGCAGCAAAACACCTCAATAAGAACACAATTCTTTCACAGTTGGAAAGAGTTTATCAGGAAGTGTTGAATTACAAAAAGAGAAGGTTTGGACGACAATTCTCATCTTGAGTGAAAGAAAAATCACTGCTGACTCAAGACAAAAACAATTAACCCACATTCGAAATTTAGGCAAAGGTACCGTATTGAATCTTCGGAAAACACTTCGTATCATCGTCCCTTCACTTCTGTTTCTTATAACAGTAGTGTACCTGCTAAATTTCATCCCAGAAATTGATTTTCGAACTTTCTCTCTCCTCTCATATGAACGTTGGTTGGCGGTGCTATGCCTTTTCTTTCTCGTGCAGCTTCTTAATCTCTACTACTTCAAACTAATTATCAAGAGAATGTGTACCATCGACTCTCTAACCAAATTATTTCAGGTTCTCTTTGCCTCACATTCGTTTAACTATGCTGGTCCTTTAAAACTGGGAATGCCGGTCAGACTAGTTCTGTTCAACCAGATTCTTGGGATTCCATATGCTGCAGGCGTAGCCACCTTAATGGCGACCACAGGTTTGGATATTGTCGTTATGATCACTTTGGCTATTGCCCTCATCGCCTGGATTTATTTTTCCCCTCTCGTGGGGCTCACCATGGCCGCAGCAATTTTCGCCTGCCTCATCGGCTCTGTGACGCTTTATCATAAATTGCCTTTGGCAAGGTTAAAAGGACCCAACTGGATTGGGCGTTTTTTCTCTGAATTGGCTAACCTGTCTCCTGTCACTATCTTTCATGCCGTACTCATATCAGTCGCCAAGACATTATTAAATGCCGTTGCCGGCTGGCTAGTCTTGACAGGCCTTGGAGCGCTTACAGGTCTGGCAGAATTTGCCTTTATCTACTTGGCATCACATCTTGCGGGCCTTCTATCTCTGATACCAATGGGAATAGGTGTTAAGGACGTGTCAGCCGTTGAGCTGTTGAGTCATCTGGGAGTATCTCCATCTATAGGAATAGCTTTTATTGCCATTGACAGATTGATATGGTCCCTTATTCCTTTGATCATAGGGCTCTTAGCTGGATGGCAACTGGGAATAAGCGAATTGATAAAGTCAGCCAGCAAGAGAACTTGCAGCATGATAGCCAAAGAAAAAAGAAGCTCACCCCTTAGTGTCTCCCACGACATACAGGCGGGAAGAAGGTTTGACCTACTGTCGATTGCCATCATACTTCTCCTGACCGTAGTAGTTTACGCCAATTCCATAGACAACGATTTCACCAACTGGGACGACCCGCCTGGTCATAGAGAATCTTTGCCATCAGGTCACTGAGCGTTGAAATCTCCTGAGCATCTTCACCCCCCAGCCTGGCCTTACCTACCAGCCGGTCAGGGTTCTGAGCTATGCGATTGACTACTTCTTCTGGCAGTTGAATCCAGCAGGCTATCACCTGGAAAACACCCTTCTGCACGGTTTAGCCGCAGTCATTCTTTACTTTCTCCTTGCAAGTATCTTGGAGCAAATGGGCGAGGAGAGTCCTGGGAAATCGGTTAGGACCATAGCTCTGTTTGCGGTCTTGCTCTTCGTGGTGCATCCAGTTAATGTGGAATCGGTTGCCTGGGTTTCTTCACGCAAATATGGACTTTTAGCCTTTTTTACTTTTCTCTCATTTTACCTCTATCTCAAGAGTGCTGAAGTCGATAAGCCCAAGATATTACTCTATTTATTCTCCATCATAACGTATATATTGGCGCTGCTGTCCAGCCCTTTTGCAGTCGTATTACCCGGTTTAATAATATTATATGACTTCTGTCGAAGTTCTAAATCGAAATATTTAGACATTTTGAAAAGCCGCTTGCGCTATTATATTCTTTATATCGTCTTGGGATTTGCTCATTTTTTACTATTAATGAAAATGGTCTCAACCGGGCCTAATCCCGCAGTCAAGGAGCATTATGCAGGAAAAGCAATCTACACTCTATTAACTATGATCAGAGTACTATATGATTACCTGAGAAATCTGCTTATCCCCATCTGGCTGAATAATCGCTATATTGATAAGGTGTCCTCGTCTTTATTTGATTATAAAATCATCATCTCTATAGTCTTTTTGATAGTTATTTTTATATTTATTTTTAAACAATTAAAATCAGACAAAAAAATATTTATATTTTGTCTCGGATGGTTTTTCATCACCCTTCTCCCAGTATCAAATATTATTCCTATCTCGACAAAAATGGCTGACCGTTACCTCTATCTACCTGGAGTCGGCTTCTTCGTTCTCTTTTCGGTTTGGCTGCACAGTCTGGCAGGGATTTGCTTTGCCGGAAAATTCAGACGCTTATTTTCGTTGTCACTTGTCATTCCCCTGATCTTTGCTTTCTCCTACCTTACCATTCAGCGAAACAAAGTGTGGGCTAATAGCCTAACCTTGTGGCAAAACAGTTTGAGCCAAGCCCCACACAATCCTCTTGCCCATCTGAATCTTGGGGAGGCAATGTATGAACAGGAAAGGATTGATGAAGCCGTTAGTCATTACTGGCAAGCCCTGCGTCTAAAGCCTGATTACGCTGAGGTATATAATAACCTTGGGGTCGCTCTGGCTGACCAGGAGAGATTCGAGGCGGCAATAGATAATTATTTGAAGGCGTTGAAGATTGAGCCGCAACTTGCTGCGGCACACAGCAACCTTGGTGTGGCGCTGGCAAAAGTAGGGAAGCATGAGGGGGCCCTTTTTCACTCCCGCAAAGCGTTGCAGTTAGAATCCCGTTATGCTGGAGGGTATAACAACCTGGGTAATGTACTGGCTCAACAAGGCAAGATGGAAGAAGCCGTGGCCAACTATTCCTTAGCGCTTCAGCTCAATCCAGGTTATGCAGATGCCCATAACAACCTGGCGGTTGCCTTGGCGCGGCTGGGGAGGTACCAGGAGGCGACAACCCATCATCATGAGGCTTTGAGACTCAAGCCCAACACTGCCGAGGCGCACAACAATCTTGGGGTCACCCTTAAAAACATGGGCCAACTGAAACCGGCCATGGAGCATTTTCTCATGGCGCTTCAACTATCACCTGAATATGCAGATCCGCACAACAACTTAGGAGACGTCTTCCTCCGACTGGGCAAGCTTGATGAAGCTGTGGCCCATTTTTCCAAGGCCCTGGAGATTAGGGCCAACTTCCCTGAAGCGCAAAACAACCTCGGAGTTGCCTTAGCGCGCCAGGGAAGGTTCAATGAAGCTATTGGTCATTTTAACGAGGCTCTGCGGCTCAAACCAGACTACCTGCAAGCCCGCGCAAATCTAGACATTGCTTTGCAGATGTTGGGTAGAGCCAACGAGACAGCAACCACGGGGGAAATTCCTTAAGAACATGGTCTGATTCTGTCCAAAGGGGTAAATCTTGAACCCTCCCCTGGCAATATGCTGGGGAAAGTAAGCGAGTCCAGGAATGGTGGTGGAGTTGATATGCTAACCAAGGTGAAGTCCCAGAACCCGCAGGCTGCCTCTTTTCTTGAGAAATATGGTGCTGCCACAGTTCTTCTCTTGGGCCTTATTTTCTACTTTCTGTTAATCTTGCAGTATGTCCGCTCCCCATACGCTCACATTCCCATTCTCGATGCCAGAAGCTATTGGCAGCTAGCCTTGGATGTGGCACACAATGGTAGACCTCTTTCATCTCTAACTCACAGCGCCCCTCTTTATCCTCTATTTTTGATAGCTTGTGTTTACCTCTTTGGCCCCAATATCTACGCTGTTTATGTGATCCAGTTATCCCTGGCCCTGATAACAGTCCTTCTGATCCACCAACTCTGGCAGCAGTTGTTTTCTCCCCTTCACGGCTTTATTGCGGCCTTGTTGTCCCTTTTCTATTTGCCCTTCGTCTACTACATTACCAAACTCCTCCCCGAGATTCTGGCCATTTTCATTCTCACCGGCTTTCTGGCAATCTACACCCACCGAAGGCTACTGGATAACCCTGGGGGGCTGATCCTTTTGGGCCTGGTCGCAGGTTTAGCGATTATGGTCAGAAGCCAGTTCATAGCTGTAATTTTGCCTTTGTTGGCACTACTGCCTTTTTATAGAAAGCCAGATCCGGTTACAAAATTTTCCCGTTGGCGTGTTCCCATCGTCTTAGCCTGTTTGATTCTCACACTCCTGCCGATAGGACTTTACAATTATCACCACACAGGGGGTTTTTATGTGACGGCACCCAATGGCGGAATCACCTTTTACGAGGGAAACAATCCTGAAGCAACCGGAACATACTCTTCTATCCCGGGAATTTCTGATGACGTGAATCTACAACTGAAAGACATGGTTGAGGTGGCTTCTTCGCATTTCGGCCGGCCGGTCACTGTTTGGGAGGCGGATCGCTACTTCTGGCACAAAGGGCTAAATTACATAAAGAATAACCCGGTAGATTGGCTCAAACTAGAATTGAGAAAAATTATTTTGTTGCTGAATCCAAAAGAGACATTTACTATCTACGATATCTATCTTGAAAGAAGTAAATATCTACCCTTTTTGTTTTTCTTTCCCATTAGTTGGGGAATATTTCTCCCTTTATCCTTGATTGGAATATTCGACATAATATTTATCAAAAAAGAATCAATAAAAAATATATTACCACTTATTCTAGTTGGAATTGTTTTGCTCGGTTTATTACTTGTCTTTTTTGTCCTCGATCGTTATCGCCTTCTTCTACTACCGGTTGTCGCAGGCTTTGCAGCTCACGGCGGAATTGTTTTGTTTTCTTCGTGGAAAAACAGGCACCTTGCCCTAGCAGTTGTTGGCAGTGGTGTGTTACTTGTTGGTATATCTGCCACAGCAATGATACAGAAGCCGACAGCACCTGGTGCATGGAGTAATCTTGGTTCAATATTGGTAAGGTTAGAGCGCTTCTCAGAGGCTGAGGATGCGTTGCACAAGGCTTTACAGACTGATCCAACTAATCCTATAGTGATTAACAATATGATCGCAGCGTTGTTGTATCAAGATAAGGTGAAGGAAGCCCTGCCATTAATTGAAACCCTCCATAGCTATCCTCTGTTTGCTCAAAAGGCAGCAAAATATCGTCAGGTCATAGCCGAGAAAGGCTATCCTCTTTCTCCGTAGATACCCTTTTCGCTCAAACCACCGGGCTAGATTTGGGCAGAGATCATTGCTACAATTGAACCTTGGACCTATATGAACTTTCGGGCTCAAATCTTGGTTTCTAATGTGCGATAATGGTTGCCATGATCCGCTCCTTCATAGCCATAGACCTCCCTGAAGCAACCAGGCAAGCGCTTGCTGCTATCCAGGAGCAACTCAAACAGAGCCGGGCCCGAGTGCGCTGGGTAAAAGTCAGCAGCATTCATCTAACTTTGAAATTTTTGGGTAACATACACCCTGCCCAGGTGGAGGATATAGCCCTAGCGGTAGCCCAGGAGATTCGAGATCAACCCCCCATCACCCTTGGCGCCGCCGGCTTAGGTGCTTTTCCCAGTCGGAGGAAGCCACGGGTGATATGGATTGGCATGGAAGGCGAGGTGCAAAGGCTCAGTCGAATCCAGGCCCGGGTTGAAAATGCACTGGAGCCATTGGGTTTTGTCCGCGAAAAAAGATCCTTTCAGCCTCACCTTACAATTGGACGGGTCAAGGACCGCCGTAGACTCCAAGCCCTAATCGATGCCATGGCTACTCTGGATATGGAGCCATTCAATTCTTTTGACGCAGATGAAATAATATTGTATAAAAGTGATCTTAGGCCAACCGGAGCGATCTACACGAAACTGCACCGTATGCCTCTTGCCGCACCGGCATCACCTTAAACAGCATCCAACTGACAGGGGTACGCCGCTGGCTCCGGGATAGGCGAGCAACAGTGATTTTTAAAGAATACAAAAGGAAAGAGCTATGCCCACTACAAAGGAAAGACAACAGGCTGTCGATCTGGCCATGAGCCAGATTGAAAGACAATTCGGCAAAGGCGCCATCATGCGCCTGGGCAGCGACGCCACGATTCCCGACACTCCGATAATCCCAACAGGCTCACTCTCCCTTGATGTGGCCCTGGGCATAGGGGGTGTCCCCAGGGGGCGGGTTGTGGAAATTTTTGGTCCAGAGTCCTCCGGCAAGACTACCCTGGCCCTTCATATTGTCGCCGAAGCTCAGAAGAGATCGCCTCTTTTGTCGATGCAGAGCATGCCCTTGATCTTTCCTACGCCCGAAAACTGGGAATCAATGTGGACGACCTGCTCATCTCCCAGCCTGATACCGGGGAGCAGGCCTTGGAGATCACCGAGGTCCTGGTTCGTAGCGGTGCCATGGATGCGGTGGTCATTGACTCGGTGGCCGCCTTGGTGCCCCGCGCTGAAATCGAAGGGGAAATGGGCGACGCCCACATGGGGCTGCAGGCTCGCCTCATGTCTCAAGCGTTACGCAAACTGACCGCAGCCATCAGCAAATCCAGAACCACGGTGATCTTTATTAATCAGATCAGGATGAAAATAGGGGTTCTGTTCGGCAACCCAGAAACCACCACCGGTGGTAATGCCCTCAAGTTCTATGCCTCGGTACGGCTGGACATTCGACGGATCAGCGCCATTAAAGACGGCCAAGAGAGCATTGGTAGCCGAACTCGGGTCAAAGCGGTCAAAAACAAATTGGCTCCTCCATTTAAGGTGGCGGAGTTCGATATTATGTACGGCCTGGGGATCTCCAGAGAAGGGGACATTCTGGACATGGCCACAGCTCTTGACATCGTCGATAAGAGTGGCGCCTGGTACTCCTACGCTGGAGAGCGTATGGGCCAGGGCCGTGAAAATGTTAAAACTTTTTTGAGCGAGCACCCGGATATTTGCAGCGATATAGAAAACAAGGTCAGGGAAGCTTATGGCCTGAAGCTATCCGGCAATGGTGATGAGGAGTCTACGGAAGAATGAAAACTGCCGAACTGAGAAAAGCTTTCCTTGAATACTTCAAGGCCAACCAACATACCATAGTGAAGAGTTCCTCGCTGGTCCCCCATGACGATCCCACCCTGCTTTTCACCAGCGCCGGCATGGTCCAGTTCAAACGACCACTCCTGGGCGAGGAAAAACGGGGTTATGTGCGGGCCACCTCGTCCCAGAAGTGCATGCGCGCCGGGGGCAAGCATAATGATTTGCGCAACGTGGGGCGCACTGCCAGGCACCACACCTTTTTCGAGATGCTGGGTAATTTCTCTTTCGGTGACTACTTCAAAAAGGAGGCCATCCTCTTCGGCTGGGAGTTTTTTACCGATCATCTTCAGTTGCCCAAGGATAAGCTCTACGCCTCTGTACACGAAGGCGACGAAGAAATGGGCTTGGGCGTAGATCAAGAAGCCCTGGAGGAATGGAACAGATATCTCCCCCAAGAGAGAATCCTCACTCTACCCACCAGTGAAAACTTCTGGGCCATGGGGGAGACCGGCCCCTGCGGCCCCTGTTCAGAGATATTAATTGATCAGGGCGAGCATATGGCTTGTGGACCGGAGTGTTCCCCGGGAGTTTGTGATTGCGACCGCTTCCTGGAGTTGTGGAACCTGGTGTTCATGCAGTTCAACCGGAAGGAAGACGGTACCATGGAACCTCTGCCCGCCCCTTCAATCGACACCGGTGCCGGTCTGGAGAGAATTGCCGCAGTCTTGCAAAAGGCACCCTCCAACTACGATATCGACATCTTCCAGGAGATTATCGGGGTTATTGAACAGATAAGCGGCCACAGTCACGGTCGTGACCCTGACAAGGACGTCTCCATCAAGGTGATCGCCGATCACGGCCGCGCTGCCACTTTCCTCATCAGTGATGGCGTCATGCCCAGCAACGAGGGACGCGGCTACGTCTTGCGCCGCGTGATCAGGAGGGCTGTGCGCCACGGCAGGCTATTGGGAATCGAGGAGCCTTTCCTGCCCCGGGTGGCAGAGGGCGTGCTTGCTGCCATGTCTGACACTTATCCCGATATCGCCAAGAACAAGAGCTACGTCCAAATGGCGCTTACCAACGAAGAGAAATCTTTTTCCGCCACCCTTGACCGGGGTTTGGGTAGGCTTCAGGAAGAGGTCGATAAACTGACAAAGGGTGGCAGCAAGGTCTTTCCCGGCGACACAATCTTCAAGCTCTATGACACCTACGGTTTTCCCATCGACATCATAATGGACCTGGCTCGGGACCAGGACTTTGAGGTGGATGAGGAAGGTTTTGACCAACTTATGGAAGAGCAGAGGCAGCGTTCCCGTGCCTCCTTCAAGATCTCCGGGGTCATGGAAACCTCAGAAGCCCTGACGCAACTTGGGGCTCAAGGGGTAACCACCACGTTTTCCGGTCACGACAGGACTGAGGATCAGTCGGTGATTCTGGCCTTGCTCACCGAGGATGGTGCGGTCAACGAAGTGAGTGAAGGCCAGAAGGCTGAAGTGGTCTGTGAACGAACTCCCTTCTATGGCGAAGCCGGCGGCCAGGTGGGGGACACTGGACGCATGAGCGGCATGGGCTTTACCCTAGAGGTTGAAACCACTCAAAAAACACCCGGTGATTTGCTGGTGCATGTTTGTGAGGTCTTGCAGGGAACGGTCAAAGTCGGAGAAGAGGTCACCCTGGCCGTGGACAAAGAAAAGCGCAAAGCCACTGAAAGGAATCACACCGCAACCCACATACTCCACTACGTACTCAGAAACGTCCTGGGAGATCATGTGAAACAACAAGGCTCATACGTGGGCCCTGAATACTTCCGCTTCGACTTCTCA
>PVMK01174950.1_pt1 | contig 19337 bp, 16 predicted proteins | sample 1853481 | NCBI WGS metagenome assembly PVMK01 (sample SAMN08533507, study PRJNA380276) | Marine sediment metagenome, whole genome shotgun sequencing project. | reverse complement strand
ATAGTAAAGAAATAGATGACAGAGAACAGAGGACAGAGGACAGAAGATCGAATAATAGATTCAGCATCCGCGATTGAACAAGTTGTAATCACGGATGCTGAATCTATTATTCGGTCTTCTGTCCTCTGACCTCTGTTCTCTGTCATCTATTTCTTTACTATAGCAATGTATATCCCGGCCCCTCCCCCCCCTCCGGACACGTCCAGGTGATATTCTCATAGGGGTCCTTAATATCACAGCTTTTGCAGTGCAGGCAGTTGGAAGGGTTCAGCTTCAGCCTGCGCTCGCCGCTGTTATCATCAACCTCAATTTCATACACATCGCCCGGGCAAAACCGGGTGCAGGGGCTGCGGTACTTGGGATAACAGGTGTTCACGCAAAGATCGGTGTCGTGCACAATGATATGGGATGGCTGATCTTCGCGGTGCTTGGTTTTGGACAGATAGACACTGGTGAGCTTGTCCACATACAGCTTGCCGTCATAGATTTTGGAATCGACTGCCGGTTGAATATCAATTTGCTCACCGTTAAGCGGCTTGAGCGTCTTATAATCTTCCTCAAGGGGCATGCTGTCCGCAAAACCACGTCCACCGGTGAAATATTGAGCGCCCAGGTGGATAAATTTCATCAGATTGGTTTTTGAAAGGGCCTGGTAAAAATTGCGGCCTTGATACAGTTGCTCGTAAATCCAGCTGCTTTCAAATAAGTCGGAATAGGCTTTGAGCGACTCCTGGTTAAAACTTTCTTTTTCTATCGCCTGGATAATGGATTCCGCAGCCAGCATGCCGGATTTCATGGAAACATGGATGCCTTTTAATCCGGGCATGTATTGAATGCCGGCGCTGGCGCCGATAAAAAGACCGCCGTCAACGGCCAGTCTGGGCAAGGTGTAATAGCCGCCGGTGGCAACCGCCCTGGCGCCGGCCTCAACGACCTTGCCGCCCTTGATGAGGTTGGCCACGAACGGATGGCTTTTGAACTGGATAAACGTCTCGTAAAGATCCAGCAGGGGGTCCTCATAGCAAAGCCCGGTCAGAAACCCGAGGGTGAGCCGGTTTGCGCCCATCTGGTAAATAAAGGCGCCGCCGGGTATATACAGCCCGATGGGATAGCCCATCAGATGGATATCGTTGCCTTTGCTGGTTTTAAAATAATTGGACGCTTCCGGCAGCTCGATGACCTCTTCAATACCGGTTTCAAACACCTGGGGCATTTTGCCCTCGAATAGATTTAGTTTTTTGTCGATTTCCTTGAACAGGCTGCCGCGGGCCCCTTCTCCGAAGACGGTTACTTTGGCTTTCAGATCGATTCCGGGCTCAAAATTTGATTTGGGCTCTCCATCGGGTCCCAGGCCTTTGTCGCCGGTTCGCACCCCGATTATGGTTTTTTGATCCTCACCGTAAAGGATCTCTTTGCCGGCGAATCCGGGGAAAATATTGACGCCCATCTCTTCAGCCAGCGTGCCCAGCCAGCGGGTAAATCGGGAAAGACTGATGATCAGACTGCCCTTGTTGTGCATGGGCTTGGGAACAAACGGCACCGGATAAGCTGAAGTTTCAGTCAAAAAATAGAACTCATCCCCTCTGACGGTGGCTTCAATGGGGCAACCTTTTTCCTCGTAGTCCGGTATGAGTTCCTTGAGGGCTTTGGGGTCCATGACGGCGCCGCTTAGCGCATGGGACCCGATTTCGGCGCCTTTTTCGATCAGGGCCACTTCCAGATTGAGGTTTTTCTCCTTGGCCAATTGCATCAGTTTAATGGCGCCCGCCAGACTGGCCGGGCCACCGCCGACAAACAGCACATCAAAATCGATACTTTCACGCTCTACGGTCATCGCTGCTACTCCTATTGCCTTTAAATTATTAATTTATATATGATTTTTTACAGGCCACCGAAGGTCTGTTGCTTAAATCATGAAGGATGACTTTTAGCATACTCCATTGTTTTTGTAAATTGTATCGTGCGATCATTTTGACAAACGCTCTATCCCAGAGCAACATCCAAAGTCATCATGACGGCGAACCCAACCATGGCACCCATTGTGGCGATATCGGTATTTTTCTCCAGTTGAGATTCCGGAATGAGTTCTTCCACCACCACGAAGATCATTGCGCCGGCAGCAAAGGCCAATGCATAGGGTAACAATGGTTTCATTAAAATTACCGCTAAAGCGCCCACAACACCGGCAATCGGCTCAACGATACCCGACAGCTGACCATACCAGAAACTTTTTAAGCGCGTAAACCCCTCGCGTCGCAGCGGAACCGAAACCGCTGTACCTTCGGGGAAATTTTGAATGCCGATACCCAGTGCTAGGACAACTGCACCGGCCAGGGAGGCAGTAGGCAAATCTGAGGCCAGGGCACCAAAAGCCACACCAATTGCCAATCCTTCCGGTATATTGTGCAACGTTATGGCAAGAACCAAAAGTACGCTGCGGTGCCAGCTGGTTTTAATGCCTTCGGCTTCCTCCAAAGGGAAACCCAGGTGCAGATGCGGAAGAATTTTGTCGATAATCCAGAGAAACCCGCCGCCCGATAGAAATCCGACTGTGGCTGGAACCCATGCGGGCAAACTGCCCCCTTCAGCCATTTCAATAGCAGGCGCCAGAAGTGACCAATAGCTGGCCGCGATCATCACCCCTGCTGCAAAACCGAGCATGCCATCCAATGCTTTTCGGTTGATGGTTTTGAAAAAGAAAACAAGCCCGGCTCCCAAGGCGGTTACAAACCAGGTAAACAAGGTCGCAACCAATGCCTGCCAGATTGGATTTAGCTCTGTAAACCAAGCAACCATGATAATCTCCTACACCGCTACAATCAATTAGTACCTTAGTTGTTATTTTTGTGCATTTTGTGGCAAAGAAATTGTATTGGAATATTTTCACTGTATTGTAAAGATTGAATATTTTCGATTGAATATTGAATATTTATGGAATTGCGTCTATTTTCTTTTCTTTGCATTCTGTATTTCTGCAGGAGGTAAGAATGCCGGTTAATTCTTCGCTTTACATTTTCACAAACCTAGGAATTGAAGGTTTAAATGAAAACCTGATAATAAAACGATAGAATGCCTCCAATATTCAATCGTCAATCGACAATCGTCAATCCAAACGATCTTCAATTTTCAATTCCCCAATAAACCGGGATTTCCGCTTCGCTCCAACCGGCTCGTCCAGATTAGGGTTTAAGTATATCGTTCACATTTGTACGGTCAAGAAAAACTCATAAAGATATGGAAAAATGGCCGGGCTGAACGTTTTTGAACCAGTTGTAGCAGCCGGCTTGACTAAATTTCCGTTGGTCCTTATTTTATCAAGCGTGAATTTTATTGAATCTTCAGATATTTTTTACTAAATGTATTAATATACAAGGCTAAAGTGAAATTTTATTTTTAAAGGGCCGTACGAATCCGTTTGCAAAGAATACCCTATATGAAACTATTTCTTTACAATTCGCTGAGTCGCAAAAAGGAAGAATTCAAGCCGATCAAGCCTGGTGAGGTCGGACTGTATACCTGCGGCCCCACGGTCTATAACTATGCTCACATTGGCAATCTGCGCACCTATATTTTCGAAGATATCCTCAGGCGGGTGCTGGTCTATAACCGCTATGCCGTCAAGCATGTCATGAACATCACCGACGTGGGTCACTTAACCGGCGACCGCGATATGGGTGAAGATAAAATGGAAAAAGGCGCCGCCCGGGAGGGTAAAAGTGCCTGGGATATTGCCGATTTTTACACCCGGGCTTTTAAAAAGGATATTGCCCATTTGAATATTCTGGAGCCGGATATCTGGGTAAAGGCAACCGATACCATCCCGGAACAGATTGAACTGGTCAAGACACTGGAAGAAAAGGGTTTCACCTATGGCACCGGCGATGGGATTTATTTTGATACGTCTAAATTCAAGGGTTACAATAAGCTATCCCACCAGGATCTTGAAGCGCTGCAGGAAGGCGCCCGGGTTGAACGAAATCCGGAAAAACGCAATCCAACCGATTTTGCCCTGTGGAAATTTTCCCCTGAAGGTTCAAAACGGCAGATGGAATGGGACTCGCCCTGGGGTATCGGCTTTCCGGGCTGGCATCTGGAGTGCTCCGCCATGAGCATGAAATTTTTAGGCGACCAGCTGGACATCCACTGCGGCGGCACCGATCATATCGACGTTCACCATACCAATGAAATTGCGCAGTCAGAGGCGGCGACAGGCAAACCGTTTTTCAATTTCTGGATGCACGGGGCTTTTCTCATCATCCAGGGCGGTAAAAAAATGGCTAAAAGCGAGGGGAACTTTTTGACCCTGGAAAATACCTTTTTGAAAAATGACATCAATCCGCTGGCTTATCGCTTTGCGGCCTTTTTAACCCATTACCGCAAACCCATGGAATACAGTAATGAAGGCATTGAAGCCGCCCGTAACGGTTTGCTGCATCTGCAAAACCAGGTGCGGCAGGTGGGTGCTGCCGGCGTCGATGGCGGCCATTCCATTAACACTGAATTTAGAAACAAATTTATGGAAGCCATCAATGATGACTTAAATATGCCCCGCGCCCTGGCGGTTATTCAGGAGATGCTGAAAAGCAATATCCGCGATACTGAAAAACGCACCGCCATTTTGGATTTTGACCGGGTGCTTGGACTCGGGCTGGAGCAGCTCGACAAAGTGTCGGCATTGCCTGAAGCGGTTCAAAAACTGGTTGATGCCCGCATAAAGGCCCGGGAAGCCAAAGATTTTGCGGCCTCCGATGAGCTGCGCGCTGAAATTGAAACGCTGGGTTACCAGGTCCAGGACACAAAAGATGGCATGCAGGTCGTAAAGAAATAATGCAACTGGAACTTTCCAGATAACCGCGTTATCTTATTGGCAGCACATTTTATCAGGATAGATAACATTTATGTGGATGAATCAGCGCAAGCTCGTTTTAATCGGTACGTTCTTGATTTCAGGGGCTTTTTTGCTCATCGGCAGTGGACCTGCACAGGCAGGAAAAAAGCTGGCTGTTTTCGTGAGCATCCCGCCTCAAAAATATTTTTTACAGCAAATTGGCAAGCAACGGGTGGATGTTCAGGTGATGGTTCAACCTGGAGCCAGTCCGGCAACGTACGAGCCCAAGCCACGGCAGATGGCCGCCATTTCCAGGGCGCATATCTATTTTGCGGTCGGAGTGCCCTTTGAAAAAACCTGGCTGAAAAAAATCGCTGCAGCCAACCCCGACATGCAGGTGGTGCATACCGACCATGGCATCCAAAAAATTCGCATGGCAACAAATCACACCGAATCTGAACGCCACCGGGAAAAAGACCATCACGGCGCGCTTGACCCCCACATCTGGCTGTCTCCAACACTGGTTATGACCCAGGCGCGCACGATTCTGAATGCTTTAGTTGAAATTGATCCGGACCATCGAGCGGTATATGAAGCCAACACCAAAGTCTTTGTCTCAAAACTTGCGGCGTTGGATGACGAGCTTAAAAATATCTTTGCCGGCAAGCAGGGGTTTCAATTTATGGTCTTTCACCCGTCCTGGGGCTACTTTGCCCGGGCCTATGGTTTGCAACAGGTGCCGGTCGAAATTGAAGGCAAAAACCCCAAGCCGGCTCAGCTCAAAGCCCTGATTGAGCATGCCAAAAAGAAGCATATCAATATCATCTTTGTGCAGCCGCAGTTCTCATCCAGGAGCGCCAGGCTGTTAGCAAAAGAAATTGGCGGTCAGGTGATATTTGCCGATCCGTTGGCTCCCGATTGGTCCGGTAACCTTCACGAGGTCGCCCAAAAATTCAAAGTGGCTCTAAGATAAAAGGCATTCTATGCAGGATTCAATTGTTGAAATAAAAGACGTTTGGTTTGCCTACAACGGACAAACGGTACTCGAGGACGTCAGCCTGGATATCCGGCAAGGGGATTTTATCGCCATGATCGGTCCCAACGGCGGGGGCAAAACCACCCTGTTGAAACTCATGCTGGGGCTGCTTAAACCGGGCTAAAGGTTCTATCCGGGTCCTGGGAAACAGCCGCGGAAAAGGCATCTCACCACATCGGTTACGTATCCCAGGACGTTCACATCAACCGCAGCTTCCCCATCACGTCCATCGACGTCGTGCTGATGGGCAAGCTGGGACCCAACAAAAGATGGGGTCGAAGCTCCGCACAAGATCGTCGCGAGGCGCTCGGCGCCTTAGAGCGAATGGAAATCGAAGCATTTGCAGACAGCAAAATCGGTGAACTTTCAGGCGGTCAGCGCCAGCGCGTGTTTATTGCCAGGGCTTTAGTCACTCAACCGAAAGTGTTGCTGCTGGATGAGCCCACCGCCAGCATCGATGCCAAAGGCCAGGCTGAGTTTTACAGCCTGCTCAAAGGAGCTAAACGAAAGACATTACCATTCTGGTGGTCAGCCATGACCTGGTGGCGATCTCAACCTATGTCAAATCCGTCGCCTGCGTAAACAAAGCGGCTGCACTACCACCACCAGGCGGAAATTACCGGTGAAATGCTGGAAGAGATGTATCCCCTGCACCGATGAGGAAATCTGCCCCGTTGAACTGATCGCCCACGGACTACCCCATCGGGTTTTGAAGCATCACCAGGACTAAACTTAGGGGCTTTGCCCCAATTGGAATGTTGGAATAATGGAATGTGTGGAATGATGGGTATCATAAAAAATGTAGACCCAGCATTTTTGTCAGAAAGTGTTCTCTCTCCGCTTTCCATACCCAGTATTCCAATATTCCATCATTCCATGTGGCTTACAAAAGAAGATGGCCACAAAAAGCACTATAGTTCCAATAAGTTGTAGAAATTCCGAAACGTAAAGTTATGTTTGAAGCACTGCAATATGAATTTATGCGCAATGCCCTGGCAGCCGGGCTGCTTGTCAGCGTCATCTGCGGGATTATGGGAACCCTGGTGGTGGTCAACCGGATCGTTTTTCTTTCCGGCGGGATTGCCCATGCCGCTTATGGCGGGATCGGTTTATCTTTCTTTCTAGGCTGGCCTTACCTGGTCGGTACGCTCGGATTTTCCTTCACGGCTGCAATGGTTATGGCGGCGGTCAGTCTGAAAGCCAAACACCGGGCCGACACCATCATCGGTGTTATCTGGGCCCTGGGGATGGCGTGCGGCATCATATTGCTGGACCTGACACCCGGATACAATGTGGATCTGATGAGCTATTTGTTCGGCAGCATTCTTACGGTTCCACAATCGGATTTGTGGATCATGCTGATTGTGGGAGCGCTGATCGGCGGCTTTGTCATCTATTTTTATAAAGATCTGTTGGCCATATCCTATGACGAGGAATTTGCCCGGATTCGGGGGGTGCCGACTAGAGCGCTTTATTTTGCGTTAATTGGCATGCTGGCGGTAACAATTGTGATGGTGATCCAGGTTGTGGGACTGATTTTGGTGATTGCGCTGCTAACCATTCCTCCGTTTATGGTCGAAAAGTATGCCAAATCCCTTTTTCAAATGATGCTGGGCTCCAGCCTGCTGGGGGCTGTATTTACGGTCTGCGGCCTGTGGCTGTCCTACGCGTTTGATTTGACATCGGGTGCATCCATCATCCTGGTTGCCGGGGTTGCCTTTTTTCTTTTCTTTTTGATTGACCACCTGATCGTCAGCCGCCGGCAGAATTCAAAATACGTGCCCACCGCCAACCCCAAGAGGAGTTAACGTGTGCCATCAATGTGATTATTCTGAGCTTCTAAAGGCGCGTGAACTGGGGGTAACCCGAAACCGCCGTTGTGTTCTGGAGGTGCGTGTCGATGGAATCTGTAAAACCTGCCTGAATACCGATGGGAAAACAGTTTATTAAAATTTAATCGTCAGACGACCTTGACAATACACATTTAAGGTGTATTATGTGTATATTATACACATAAAGGGGGTTGGTTATGAGAACTAATATTGTTATCGATGATGATTTGCTTGAAGAAGCTTTTTCGGTAAGTGGTGCCAGAACCAAAAAAGATCTGATCCATGAAGCATTAAGAGCATTTATAAGATTGAACAAACGCAAAGACCTTACGGAACTGGCGGGTGCAATAAACTTCTATAAGGGCTATGATCATAAAAAGCTGAGGAGAATGAAAGGGTGATTCTGGTCGATACTTCTGTTTGGGTTGAAGTTCTACGGGATAGAACCGATCGAATGGTGAAAGTATTTCGAGAACGGGCGGGTGATGAAATAATTGCTTTCAGTCGCTTTACACAGCTTGAGCTCCTTCAGGGAGCGAAAAATGAGCAGGAATGGCAACGGCTTGATACCTATCTTTCAACTCAATATTATCTTGAAGCAACTGAAAATACATGGCGAGATGCTGCCAGAATATATTTTGAACTCAGGAAAAACGGGATAACAATAAATAGCCCAATTGATTGTTGCATCGCTCAGTTAGCTATTGAAACTCAGGTATTGCTTTTGCACAGAGATAAAGATTTTGAGAGGATTGCCAGGATTAGGCCTCTGGCTGCCGAACGCTTTAAGCTAAGATAGGAATACCAAAAAAGTGACTAAAGTGAACTAAATTGAGCTAAAGTGCCTAAAATTCCGGAGTCGCTCGCGCAACGCAGGCGCTGCGTGTCGCTCCCTCTTTTTTAATATAAATAACAGATCGTAAATAAGCTGTTTATCGAAGAATTTAATAGCCTAAACGGGTATCAGGGATTTTAGATTTTGTTTGCTGGCAAGACGCGTTTCGGTTTGAAAACGGAGCGTACACGGAGTACGTGAGTATTTTAAACCGGAACGCAACGCCGTCAGCGGGCAAAAGATGAAACCCCTGATACCCGTTTTAGCCGCATTTATTGAAGCCGCAGAAGTGGCAGAGAATACAGCCTTCCTCGAAGCTGACCGTCTGACCGCATTCCGGACATTTTTCGCCCAGAAGGCTGTATTGGGTTTTGTGGTTTGGTTTGGCGGCATCGCCGGAAATGTACCTTTTTTCCAGGACCCGGGCAATGGCATCGGGGAATGGACAGTATCAATCCGCCATTTTGAAAGATAGGATGTTCACCGCCGATACCTTTTAGCTGGTCCACGATGGCATTGACTTTGACACCCGATCTCAAAGCCAGAGATGCCAGGCGGCCAATGGCTTCGGTTTTGGCGGTGGTGGACCGGCCGGACTTTCCGATGGTGGCAAAGACCTCAAAAGGCTTGTTGTCATATTCAGTGACGGTCACATAAAGATGGCCGTAACCGGTTTTCATCTTGGTGGTGAAGCCATTGAGAGTCTCCGGTCGTTCTTTAACGGCGATCAGGAATTTATCCCCGTGTTTTTCTTTTTGAGAAAATGACAAAACCTGGTTTTCTTTGCTGCCGTCTCGATAAATGGTTACGCCTTTGCAGCCCAACTCATAGGCCAGATTGTAGACCTTCATCACATCATTGACGGTGGCATCGTGAGGCAGATTGACGGTTTTGGATACGGCATTATCCGTATATTTTTGAAAGGCGGCCTGCATGCGAATATGCCAGTCCGGTGACACATCATGGGCGGTGACAAATACTTTACGCACATCTTTGGGTATTTGTTTCATTTTTTTGATGCTGCCTCTTTTGGCAATTTCATCCATCAATTCACGGCTGTAAAAGCGCTGGTCATTGGCCACCTCTTCAAAATAGGGATTGACTTCGAGCAGTTTGTCGTTGTCCATCACATTGCGTACAAAGCTAAGTGCAAACAGGGGCTCAATGCCGCTGGAGCAGCCGGCGATAATGCTCAGTGTACCGGTAGGGGGCGATGGTGGTACAGGTGGCGTTACGCAGTTTGACGCCCTGGTCTTTGTATATGCTTTCATCCCAGTTGGGAAATACCCCGCGTTCATCGGCCAGATTCTGGGACGCTTCGTGGGCGTTTTCCTGTATAAAACGCATGACCGTTTCGGCAGCCTCCAGCGCTTCCTCTGAGTTATAGGGGATTTTCAGCTGGTAGAGCATATCGGCAAACCCCATAACGCCCAGGCCGATTTTGCGATTGCCGTGAACCATTTCATGGATTTCCGGCAGCGGGTATTTGGACATGTCGATGGTGTTGTCAAGAAAACGAACCGTCCCGACGACGACTTCTTTTAATCCTTCATAATCGATAACCGGGCCGTCACCGTTTTCCAGCACAAATTTGGCCAGGTTGATCGATCCCAGATTGCAGGCTTCCATGGGCAGCAGCGGCTGTTCGCCGCAGGGATTGGTGCTTTCGATATCACCCAGTTGCGGTGTCGGGGTTATGCTGATTGATGCGATCTAAAAAAATGATGCCCGGGTCACCGTTTTTCCAGGCCTGCTTTACCAGGGTTTGATAAACTTCAGCCGCATTTAACCGGTTAACTGTGTTCTGATCGCGGGGATCAATCAAGTCAAAGTCTTCCTGCTGGTCAACGGCTCCCATAAATTTATCGGTGACCCCCACCGAAATATTGAAATTATTGAGCTCGCTGTTGTTTTCTTTGCTGTAGATAAACTCCATGATATCCGGGTGATCCACCCGTAAAATCCCCATATTGGCCCCGCGGCGGGTACCCCCCTGCTTGACCTGCTCGGTGGCTGTGTTAAAAATCTTCATAAACGATACCGGACCCGAGGCCACGCCGCCGGTGGTGCCGACCATGCTGTTTTTGGGGCGCAGCCGTGAAAAGGCAAAACCGGTTCCGCCGCCGGATTTATGAATCAGGGCCGCATGATGCAGCGCCCCGAATATGCCTTCCATGCTGTCTTCTACCGGCAGGACAAAACAAGCGGCCAGCTGCCCCAGACGGCGGCCGGCATTCATCAGGGTGGGGGAATTGGGCAGAAATTTTGCACCGGACATCATTTCAAAGAAGATTTCTTCCCATTTATCGACTTGTTTGCTGGATTTATCGCCGTATTTTTTTTCTGCTTTGGCGATGTGCCGGGCCACCCGCCGAAACATTTGCTCGGGAGTTTCAATTACGTTGCCTTTACGGTTTTTTTTCAAATAGCGTTTTTTTAATACCCGTCTGGCGTTATCAGAGATATTGAGTCGGTTTTTAATAAAAATCGATTTGTCCAGGCGAATCGGTGAAGGTTTGGTCATCCCGTATTCCAATAACTTGGCCTCAATCATTTTTTCGATAAACGCGACCGGGATGGTGTTTATTTCCAGTTTGGAGATCTCTTCGCGCAGGGAACGGCTGATACCCATGGCCTGATCGGTGTCAATCGGGTTTTCACGGATGAGAATGTCGCTAAAAAGCTGATCATCCCAGGTGTAAGTGCTCAGGTCAAAACTGCCTTCGTCGGTAACTAAAAACTTGCCTTTCTGTCCCATTGCGCTGCTCCTGATTCGAAAAAATGATATTTTATTGAATATTATATTGTTTTGCTGTCGGTTTTAAAGAATAAAAAAGCCCGCAGCTATCTGAACCATAGCTGTCTTTTATTGTATAAATGTGAGGAATTTTAACCTATTTGATAAGATGTGATACGGCTAATGCGAAATCGTTTCGATGCAAATAAATTGGATGGTAATTATCCGGCTAGGATCAGCTCTGACCAGAGCCCAGGATGACCCGGTTTTCCAATTTAGCCTATCATATAGTGCAGTTATCATTTATCTCATACAATATGTTGTATGTCAAGAAAAATATAGAGTCGAATTGGCGCTGACTAGTCATTTGCTGAATTAAAGATGGAGCGCAGTGAGACCATAATTTTAGTCATTTTAGATCATTTTTAATTTTAGCTCATTTGTTGTTAGCACTTTTTATAGGTTTAAAACTGCACCATCGGGTGCTAAATGCATTTTTGAGATAGCTTCTAGTTTTCCTTCAGTGTTGCCCTTCCAACAAGATCCTTGCCAAACTTTTTACTGATCGAATCAAGGGCTTTGTCTATTTTTTCCCAATCATCTTGGGTTTCTGCGTGGGTATCGAAGAGGCCCATTTGTACCGAAGCGGTGACCGACGAAAACCCTGAGGTTCCCACACCGATCAACCGAATTTTTTGGGTAATTTTGTAGTCATCCATTAATTGTGCTGCGTGTTTGTAAATGGTTTTAGATGATTGGGTGGGGATGGCAATGGTTGTCCGCCGGGTAACTGTTTTGAAGTCCTCATCTTTTATTTTGATGGTAATGGTTTTGGCGCGCACACCCGTTTTTCGTAACTGTTTGGACACTTCCCCGGATTGACTCAAAAGGTAGCGTTTCAGCAACTTGACATCGCGAGTATCTGCTGCCAGTGTGCGTTCACTGCTGATGGATTTGTGAGGCGCTTGCGGTGTTACCGGGGAATGGTCACTGCCGGATGAAAGCGTGCGCAAGCGTTTGCCGAATTTGCCCAGATGTTTCAGCAGTGATTTTTCGGGCAGCCGCTGAACATCACCCAGGGTTCGAATTCCCAATAGCTCGAGCTGACGAAACATCTTTTTGCCGACGCCGGGGACTTTTTTTACGGGAAGCGAATCAATAAACTCCGGTACCTTATCCGGCAGGATCAGTGTCAGCCCGTCGGGCTTTTCCATGTCGGAGGCAATCTTTGCCAGAAATTTATTGGGCGCCACTCCCACCGAACAGGTCAGGTTAACGGTCTCTTTAATTTTTCTTTTAATTTCCCTGGCGATTTCCTGTGGTTCTCCAAACAGACGCTGGCATCCCGTGATATCCATGTAGGCTTCATCGATGGACACGGGTTCCACCAGGGGAGAGAAATCCTTAAGAAGGGCCATTACTTTTTTAGACACTTCTTTATAGCGGCGCATTCGCGGGGGTACAAAAATTCCATGAGGGCATTTCTGTTTGGCCTGATAGATCGGCATGGCTGAATGAACGCCGAATTGTCTGGCTTCATAGCTGGCTGCCGAAACCACTCCGCGGTTTGAGGTTCCGCCGACAATGACGCATTTGTTCTTAAGCCGGGGATCATCCAGTTGCTCCACGGAGGCATAAAAAGCATCCATGTCGATATGCAGAATCATTTGAATTCGGAATTCGGAATGTGGAATGCGGGATTAAAGAATTCTTCGAATGCTATAAGCATTAGCATGATTTACAGCCATTCCAAAACACTAACCCAGTTTCAAGCGACCGCCAGCCATTGGCGAAAACTAGATCCCAGATTATTGTTTCCTTTTAAGATGTGTTATGTTATTTGTTACAAAAATGTATTATTTATATTTTATATCGACAGATTCGTAACCCGTTATCGTTAAAACTTGATGATTTAATGAATTGGGGCGAAGCCCCCTGACTTAAAATTTTTGGAAAAAATTTTAACATGAAACCCATTGAAGAAATTACCCTGCTTTACGAAATCACCAATGCGCTAAACGAGCATCTGGATTTGAGAAAGTCTCTGTATAAGGTGCTGGATATCCTGTCGAGTTCGATGAATATGGTGCAGGGCACTATAACAATTTTGAATCCCCTGCGCAATGAGATTAATATCGAAGTGGCCCACGGTCTGGCTCAAAGCACCATGAACCGGGTCAAATACAAGCTTGGAGAAGGTATTACCGGTAAAGTGATCGAAACCGGCAAGGCGGTTTCCATTCCCAAAATCAGCGAGGAACCGCTCTTTTTGGATCGCACGGCGACACGCAAGAAAAAACAGGGCAAAGAGCGATCATTTATCTGTGTCCCGGTCCAAAAGGGCAAACAGGTCATCGGAGCCCTCAGTGTGGACCGACCGTTTGATAAGACCTATTCGCTCAAAAGCGGAGAAAAACTGCTTTCGGTTATCGCGACGATGATCGCCGGCCATGTTATCAAGCTTGAAACCATTCGTCTGGAAAAAGAACGGCTGCGTGAGGAGAACCGGCGGCTGCAAAACGTGCTCAAAGACAAATACAGTATCAGCAATATTATCGGCAACAGCAATAAAATGCGTGAGGTTTTTCAAATGGTCTCGCAGGTTTGCAAGAGCAATGCAACCGTTCTGATTCGGGGCGAAAGCGGGACCGGCAAAGAGCTGGTTGCCAACTCAATTCACTACAACAGCCATCGCAAAAAAAATCCTTTTGTTAAAGTCAATTGCGCCGCTTTGCCCGTCAATCTGATTGAAAGCGAACTGTTTGGCCATGAGAAAGGTGCTTTCACCGGCGCCATCAAACAAAAAATCGGGAAATTTGAACTGGCCCACAAGGGCACCATATTTCTTGATGAAATCGGATCTCTGGGGCTGGAGGTTCAGGCCAATCTGCTTAGAATACTTCAAGAAAAGGAATTTGAGCGGGTGGGTGGACACCGGACCCTGAAGGCCGATGTGCGCATTATCGCCGCCACCAATAAAAACCTGGAGGAGGCCCTTGAGGATGAGACCTTCAGGGGTGATCTCTACTATCGATTGAATGTTTTTCCGATTTACCTTCCGCCGCTTCGAGAGCGAAAGACCGATATATTATTGCTGGCAGACTATTTTCTCGAAAAATATGCCAAGGAAAATCACAAAAATATAAAAAGACTGTCGACACCGGCCATTGACATGCTCATGGAATACCACTGGCCGGGAAATGTGAGAGAGCTTGAAAACTGCATTGAGCGTGCGGTGCTGCTTTGCGAGGAAGGCGTGATTCACAGCTACCACCTGCCGCCAACCCTTCAAACCGGTAAGGAATCGGGTACCGTGCCCGTGCTCTCACTGGAGGATGCCGTCGCCAGCGTTGAGAAAGAGATGATCATCGACGCCCTGAAAAACACCCGGGGCAACATCACCATGGCCGCCGGAATTTTGAAGACCACCGTGAGGAAATTTGCCTATAAGGCGCAGAAGTATGGTATCGACTATCGTCATTACCGCTAAACCCTCTGAAACCAGTCTCGGTTGGTCAATTTTTTTTAACGGGCTAAACCGTCCGCCTGCTATATATCGTAATACAGGTAAAATTCATGGGGATGCGGACGCAGTTTGACGTCGTTGATTTCATTTTCGGTTTTGTACTCAATCCACATGTCGATGGCATCCTGGGTGAACACATCGCCCTTTAACAGGAAGTCCTGATCGGCTTTTAAGGCCTCGAGGGCCTCATCTAAAGATCCGGGAGCCGACGGGATTTCAGCCAATTCTTCCGGAGGAAGATTGTAGATGTCTTTATCGAGCGGATCGCCCGGGTCGATTTTATTCTGGATGCCGTCAAGGACGGCCATCAGCATGGCTGAAAAGGCCAGGTACCCGTTGCAGGACGGATCCGGGGTTCTGAACTCGATGCGTTTGGCTTTCGGTGATGGCGAATACATCGGGATGCGGACCGCGGCACTGCGGTTACGGCTGGAGTACGCCAGATTGACCGGGGCTTCAAAACCCGGCACCAGGCGCTTGTATGAGTTGGTGGTCGGGTTGGTAAAGGCGGTCAATGCACGGCAGTGTTTTAGGATGCCGCCGATGCCGTAAAGCGCCTCCTGGGATATTCCGGCATATTTGTCACCGGCAAACAGCGGCTGGTTTTCTTTCCAGATGCTGATATGCGTATGCATACCGGTGCCGTTATCCTCAAAAAGCGGTTTGGGCATGAAAGTGACGGTATGATTGTTGCGATAGGCCACATTTTTAAGCACATATTTAAACCACATGAGCTGATCTGACATCTGCAGCAGGGGCTTGAAGCGCATGTCGATTTCGGCCTGGCCGGCAGTGGCCACCTCATGATGCTGGGCCTCGGTTTCGATCCCCAGATCTTCCAGGGTCAGGACCATTTCGGTGCGCAGGTCCTGAAATTTATCCATGGGCGGAACCGGAAAATAGCCTTCTTTGTGGCGCGGCTTGTAGCCCAGGTTGGGACCTTCGTCCCGGCCGGTGTTCCAGTTGCCCTCGACCGAATCGATCTCATAAAAGGCAGAGAAGCGGGTGGATTCAAAACGGATATCATCAAAGATAAAAAATTCGGCTTCCGGGCCAAAGTAGGCCACGTCACCGATTCCGCTGCTTTTTAAATAAGCGTCTGCTTTTTGAGTAATATTTCGCGGGTCGCGGGTATAGGCCTCCCGGGTAACCGGATCAACGATGTTGCAGATCAACACCAGGGTCGGGGCTTCATAAAACGGGTCCATTTTTGCAGTGGTTGCATCGGGAACCACCAGCATGTCGCTGGCATGAATGGGCTGCCAGCCGCGAATGCTGGAGCCGTCGAAGCCGAATCCATCTTCAAAACTGGACTCTTCGAGTTCACGGATCGGCACGCTGAAATGCTGCCATAATCCCGGAAAATCCATAAACCGCAGATCGACGACTTTTGCGCCGTTTTCCTTTGCCATGTCCAATACTTCTTTGGCTGTCATAAGATTGTTTCTCCCTTTATATTAATGGAAAATTAAAAAAAAATTAGGAATTTGGGAATTTTGGAATTAATTCCTCAATTCCTCAATTCCCTAATCCCTCAATTCCTAGATTCATATTGCATCAACGCCCAGTCTCCCCCGTCCTCACCCGCAAGGCTTGCTCTACCGGTATCACAAAAATCTTGCCATCTCCTATTTTGCCTGTGCTGGCAGCTTCGCGGATACTTTCGACGACCTGATCGGTGCGGTCGGCCTCGATTACGATTTCAATTTTAATTTTAGGAATAAAATCTACTGCATATTCGGCTCCGCGGTAGATTTCTTTATGACCTTTCTGGCGCCCGTATCCTTTGACCTCGGACACGGTCATTCCCTGGACGCCAATTTTGTTTAAGGCTTCTTTGACGTCATCAAGCTTGAAGGGCTTGATGATCGCCTCGATTTTTTTCATGCTAAAACCTCCTTTTTGCGTTTAAATGCGCTTTCTTGTTTAACAACTCAATGGCAATGATTATTGAATTTCAAAAGCTCTTTCGCCGTGAATAGAACTGTCAAGACCGGTGATTTCGGTTTCTTCGGTGACCCTTAGACCGCCGGTTACGAATTTGGTGATATAAATGACAATCAGGGTGCCGACGGCGGTAAACATTGCGGTGGCGGCGATCGAAATAAGCTGGATCCAGAGTTGCCTCGGGTTACCGTAAAACAGACCTTTGCCGGCTTCATTTATGGCCGGATTGGCAAACAGTCCGGTGGCCAAAGCGCCCCAGAGCCCGCACATCCCATGGACACCAAAAGCATCCAGGGAATCGTCATAACCCAGCCTATGTTTAACCTTTGTCACGAAGTAAAAGCTCAGTACTCCGGCAACAAATCCAATAATCAATGCGGCCGGCAAATTGACGAACCCGGCGGCCGGTGTAATTGCAACCAGTCCGGCAATGATTCCTGAAGCCAGGCCCAGCACCGTCGGTTTTTTATCTACCAGCCATTCGGCAAACATCCATGCCAGTGCGCCCATCGCCGCTGAAGTGTTGGTGACCAAAAAGGCCGAACCGGCCACACCATCGGCTGCCAGCTGACTGCCGGCATTAAAGCCAAACCAACCAAACCATAAAAGTGCCGCTCCAACTGCGGTGAACGCTATGCTGGACGGGAACATGGCTTCTTTTCCATAACCGATGCGTTTTCCAAGCACCAGCGCCAGAACGAGACCGGCTACACCGGCGTTAATGTGAACAACCGTTCCGCCTGCAAAATCCAGCGCACCCATGTTGCCCATCCATCCGCCGCCCCATACCCAGTGGGCGATGGGAGAGTAGATGAATGTAACCCATAAAATTGTAAAGACAATCCATGCTGAAAACTTCATGCGATCAACAACCGATCCCAGAACCAGGGCAACAGTGATACAGGCAAATGTCATTTGAAAAAGCGCAAACACATAGGTTGGAATGCTTCCTGTAAGACTGTTTACGCTGATACCGGCCAAAAAAAGATTTTCCAACCCTCCGGTTAAGCCGGCTTTATCCGGTCCAAATGCGATACTGTACCCCCACATCATCCAGACGACGCTGGCCAGGCAATAGGCCACAAATGTCATGGCGAAGGTATTTAAAAGATTTTTATACCTTGACATTCCGCCATAAAACAAGGCCAGACCGGCTGGAGTCATCATCATGACCAAGGCGGTCGCGATGATCATCCAGGCGGTGTCGCCTGAATTTAGACCTTCCGAAGCAACAGCTGAAGAAAGGGGAATCACGAGTAAGATTGCGGTTGCCAGCAGACTTTTTGATTTCATGTTTAATTCTGCCCTCCTTCTATTTGATTGCAGTCATATTATTTCAAGCAGATGGAAGCCTTTCCAATATTGCGGCTTTTATGCTTGCCACCTGATCCGGCAAATCCACTTTTTGTCCGTTGACATCCCTAACATAAAAAACATCGACGACCTGATCCGCCTTGGTTGCGATCTTAGCAACCCAGATGTTCAGATCGAAACGATAAAGCGCATCGGTAACACTGAAGAGCAAACCGGGAAAATCATAGGTGAACACTTCGATGATGGTAAAAAAACTGGAACTGGTATTGTCCACCGTGACCTGATGGGGTTTTTTGTCAAGCCCGGCTTTAGCGTTGCGGTAAACGCGCACCTTTTTTTTAAGGGCTGCGGTCAGGTCCAGTTCGTCGGACAATGCGGCCCCAAGGTTCCCTGGCGGTCCGGTTCCATTTTTCGTCTTCCAGTATCGGATCCGGTGGGGGCTTGACCTTGAAAATATCCAGAGCAATATTATTGCGCCAGGTAAACACCTGAACGTCCAGAATATCGATGTTGTTTAAGGTAAATACACCGGCAATTTTTGAAATCAGACCGGGACGATCCTGGGCACAGACGGTCACAGAGCGGGTGTTGGCATCGGCTGTGTGCTCGATTTGCCATATAAAATCGGAATTGCCCGAGGATAGATCATTGTAAAGCTTGATATGTTTTCTAATTTCAGACGCCGGCATATATAAAAGATATCGCGGCGACATCACACCCAGCAGGGCTTCGATTTTCTTTTTTGCCCTGGGGTTGCGGGCTGAACGGATAGCCTCCTTTTTCTTCTGCTCCGCAACTTCAACGGCCCCGGCGGTGGCCAGTTCCCCTTTTTCCAGTACATTTAAGGTCTTGAGGAAAAAATCTCTCAAAAGCGTTGCCGTCCAGTCGTTCCAGGCCATCGGTCCCGTTGCGATCGAATCGGCGATGGTCAGCAAATAAAGCATTTTTAGGCGTTCGATCTCCTTTATTCTGCGGGCACAGGAAATGGCTGTTTCCTCGTCGTGGATATCCCTTCGGGTGGCGGTTTTAATCAACAAAAGATGTTCCTGAACCAGAAAAATGACTGTTTCGATATCTGCGGGTTTCAGCCCTTTGCGGGTAAGGATGTTTTTAACGATCTCAGCGCCTTTTGCTGAATGATCTTCTTCAGATTCACCCTTGCCGATATCGTGCAGTAAAGCCGCCCAGAGCAAAAGCTGCTTTCTTTTCAGATTCCGGTAAATCTTTTCGCATAACGGCTCCAGGCTGCTGTCTCTGGCAGTGCCGAACTTTTTGACTGTTT
>PVMK01140807.1_pt1 | contig 19340 bp, 24 predicted proteins | sample 1853481 | NCBI WGS metagenome assembly PVMK01 (sample SAMN08533507, study PRJNA380276) | Marine sediment metagenome, whole genome shotgun sequencing project. | reverse complement strand
CGAATAGCCAATTATATCGTAATCATAGAGCATGAGATACTCGGCTATTGCGCCCACATCTTGGGCCATAGCGCGGTTCCAGTAGCTGTAAGAGGTATGGGGCTTTCCTGACTCCCCATGACCGCGGGCATCCATCATAATCACTCGCCGCCCTGAGTTTAAGAGGTTCTCTGTTATACCCGACTTTCCCCAATTAATATCACTGTTGGCTGTAAACCCGTGAAGGAGGAGAAGTGGCTCGCCCTCCCCCATGTCCCAGTATGCGATTTGGACCCCGTCAAAGCTTTGGAACGTTTCCATATAGTAATATTGTAGCACATGCGGACACTGTCCGCTCCCAAAGTAGTTCTAATAAGTTTTACTCTAACTGTAGGCTAATTTTATATTAAAAGCATATAAAAACCGATCAAAATTGATCTATAAAAAATTTTTATAAGAAAACCGAAAATTATATGTTAAGTTTAAACAACTAATGGTGTGTGATATAAAACTGCTCAAATTGACAACACTAATGTTTCTTCTACCAATGCTTTTTGCAGTAAGCTGCGGAGGCGGAGGAGTTTATATCCCGCGCGCGAGTAAAACCAAAAACGTCCCCCCGCCAAAAACTGAGAAAGTGCAAGTAAAAGAGACTCCTAAAATTGACACTTCCGCAGAGAATGTGTTTAACGCCCCGTTTATAGATGTGTGGATTGCAGCAATAGAAAGCGTTAAATGGATCAAGTGGAACATAGCTTTTATAGACGAGCGTGAGGGGGTCATCAGACTTAAAGAGGCATACGCGTATAGAAGATCAGGGAAACTACTTAGAACATACAGCTGGCCCACCAAAGAAAACCTGCAAACTTCCAGCATTAACGATTACCTGGAAAAAGTAGGCCGTTATAGCCCGGGCGGATCAAACACGGTATTTACCCAGGAGAACCTGAAAATGACTATAATTAAGCTGTCAGACGACGTTGCCGAAGTGGATATAGACTATACTATTAGACCTTACACATTCTCGGGGAAAATAGGCTATGAAGTAGAGTCAAGAGGATTCATCGAATCACTTTTGTTCGAGCGCATAAAGGAATCCCTTGACGGAAGGCCCCTTGCTAAGAGATAATATTTTGTGACCGTCATTTTACTATGCATCGGAATTGTAGTCGCTTTTGGCATAATGTTCTGGCTCGACAAAAAACAGGGCCCTGAACCCACACCTGCCATTGTGCACCTGTTCGACGTGCTCAAGAGCCTGAGATGGGATATGAATGAAAACGATATTAAAGCTTCTTTTAACGGGTTTAAGCACGGCAGCACTTCAAGATTAAATAAAAAGAGTACCCTCAGCCGTAAGGAAAATTTTGAGGGTCAGGAAATCTATACCACTTTTAGTTTTCCCAAAGAGAACGGAGAAAAAGTAAATAAAGGCGAGATAAGACTCTCGCGGGTGAATCGAAAGGATATTGATCTACTATTTAGAACCGTATGTAAAGCGTACGGTAATCCTCAAGAAAGTGGCACGAATAAAGACGGGGCCGTAAAATGGGCTACTGAAATAGGGGTGTTAACACTGGAAAACCCCGCTCCTGAGGAGTATTTACTAACCCTTACGGAAGAAGATACTAAGGTTTAAAAAGACCCATAGCGCTTATGATCTGATCCATGTTCTCATGCGCTTTATCATGGGCGCGTTTGGTGCCCTCTCTTAAGATATCCCTTACGTCATCCGGGCGGCTCTCGTATTCACTTCGTTTTTCCCTTATAGGTTCAAGTAACTCGTTAATTGCGGCTGAGAGCTTTTTCTTTACCTCTACGTCCCCAACATTACCGGTTCTATAGCGGTCCTTAAGATCATCGATCTCAGCAGTGTTTTTGTTAAAAGCGTCGTGGTAAATAAACACCGGGTTTCCCTCAACCTTTCCTGGGATATCGGCCCGTATGCGATTGGGGTCGGTGAACATACTCATTACTCTTTTATTAACCTGCCCTACGTCATCCGAAAGATATATGCAGTTATCTAGACTCTTACTCATCTTCCTGTCCCCGTCTAAGCCAACCAGACGAGAGGTTTTACTTATCACTGGATCGGGCTCTTGGAAAAACTCACCGTATAGGAAATTGAATCTGCGTGCCAGCTCTCGAGTAAGCTCTATATGGCTTAATTGGTCTTCACCCACAGGGACCTTTGTGGCTTTGAACATCAGGATATCCGCTGCCATAAGCACCGGGTAGCCGAGAAGCCCTACTGAGTAGTTATCCCCTACCCCCATATCTTGTATCTTATCTTTTAGAGTCGGGATACGCTCGGCTCTGGGTACTCCACATATCATTGCGAGCATGGCGTAGAGCTCTGTGATGTAGGGAATCTGTGACTGGACGTAGAAGGTAGATTTCCCAGGGTCCATGCCGACGCTCAGCCAGTCCATAACCATCTCAAGCGTGTTCTGCTCTACCTCTTTTACTTTATCGTAGTGGGTCGTGAGCATGTGGAGATCGGCTACCAGAAAATAGCAGTCGTAATCGTCCTGAAACGCGATCCGGTTATAGAGCGAGCCCACCAGATGGCCAAGATGAAGCCTTCCCGTTGGTCTGTCCCCGGTTACTAGTATGGGTTTAGCGTCTGCCATGATTTAAATAATCCTCCTGAATCTATACGAGACATAATAAGGGTGCTTTTAGAGAAATAACACGTATGTGTTGCCCAGTAATATACACGTTCTTTTGGAAATTGGGATATAAAACTTACAATTGAACTGGAGAGTGACCACCACTAGGAGCTAATCGGATCATAATCACTTGATACGGTTAAGCTCATATCCACAGACAAAGTCGGCGATCTTAGCGCTTACCGTGCCGGCAATTATCGGCTTAGGCTCATAGGGGACAGCCTGATTTTCAACAAGCCTGCCAAGAGAGTCGTAAAATTTGGAATCTGTATAAGAATATGTTCTATTCTCGCAGTTAACAGTTGAATTGATCCACACCTCTTTGTATGAGAGACCGTCGGTATCACGCTCAGCTTCTTCAAACTCAAGCTTGCTCCAGGAAGTAGTTAGGCTGTTTTTGCTCTCAATTGTCTCGGGATCAACGAATATGGAATAGTTTCTCTCACCTGTAACCCCTCCCACGAAAAACCATGAATCTTCTTTTGAAATTGCCTTGTAACTCTTAATTTTTTCGGGCCTGGGGTATGTTACCGCAGTGTCTTCTTGGGCTTTAGATGTAATATGCGCAAGTATTGTAGTACCACCTGAGTCCTTTTGAGTTACCGGGTTAGTCTCTTTCACTGTCTCGGCTTGCTGAACCTCTTCAACTCGAGGGTCAGGCTCGCTAATGTCCTTTTTAACGCAGGAATAAACTCCAGTTAAAACAAACAGCCCTAAAAATAAAATTATAGATATGCCGGGTTTCATAACCTATGCCTCTTTCAGATTCCTAAAAACATTATAATCGATATTCAGCAGTGATAATTAAAGGGGAAGAATAGGAGAATGTATGCATTTTCCCGCCAAAGTACTCATGCATACATTCTCTATAATGTATTTATTAGGCCGTCAAAGTATTACTCACTTTTATCAGATTTACTATCAGATTGTGTTTTGATATTCTTTTGGGCTTTTCGCTCCTGTATTCTAGCCAATTCTTGTTCTTTTAATTTTATAAGCGTATTCCTGTCAATTCTTGTAACCGGGGTCAGCTTAGCATAATTCTTTGGCCCCACTACATCTCTAAGTACTGCCATAGCGTCTATAAACATATCCGCAATTTCTTCGTTAACTACATCTGTTTCCTTCACTATAGTCTTCAATTCTGCAGGATCGAAATCAGCTTTCTGCAACTGTAGCATAAATTTTCTTTGTAGACTGCGGGATTTACCTTCTTCTTGAATTATTGGACCAATATATTTTGCGCGGATTTCTTTTACTTTACGGTACTGCTCTTTACTTATATCAAGTCGGTTAGTCTTCTGAAGCATACTCATAAGCATCCTGCTGTATTTGCCGCTCCTTATTCTGGCTACTCTTGCTTTATTGAACCCTTCCCTGTGCCTTTCAGTACCTTGCTCATTTTCCGCTATAGCAATACCTGCTGTAAGCATTAGAATAATTAATGGAAATAATGCCAATCTCATAAAAAAACCTCCTGGGTATAGTGTTATCTATATTTTAAACTATCTTTCGTGATTTTTGGTGCATTTTTTACCGTGCAAGAGAATTTTACACATTCTCTTCAAAAATCCAACTTAAACTAGGCTTGAAATTTGAGTAGCAATACAAATGTAATTATTTACAGATAACACTTCAACCAACGCTCTAAAACTATGATTACATAGTTTTTCTCGTCTTCTGAAAGCCCGTGATCTTTAGCAGGGATTCCATGCCATTTTTGGAGGCACTTACGGCAGCAGGTGCCCGTGGCATGCTGGGCTATAAATACCGGGTGGTTACGCATAGGGGTCTGCTTGCCGTCGTTTGGAGGATTTGCAGGGGCGAGTCTTTCATCTATAAAATCCCGCCCGTGATCCATAATCACTTCGAGCCCTTTGGAATTTAGATACTCGAGCTCCTTTCCTTTTAAATTAAAGCTAGATCTAAAGCGGGACTTACTCAGTTTTTGGAATAAGAGGTCTAAATCTCTCATGAAGGATCGTCGGTTTTATCCTCATGCCGTGTGGCATGGCGCTTAATAATATCAAAAGTCAGTATGGATTCAAGAGCAAGCTTTGCAACCGCAAAAACAATACATGCTACGCCTATAACCGTTGCAATCTCGAGTACCGCCGTTGAAGTTGTAATTCCCCAGCTGTTAACAAGAAACGCTACGAGTGAGCCTAGCGAAAAGAACGCCACGCTTAAATATAGCGCAAGCAGACTGTTCCTAAACAGATGCGCCCTTCTTATCTCCTGCTGAACCCTCTCTGTCTTTATCTTGCATTCCTCCTCAGAGAATTCATGGATCATGCTGTTTACATCCGTATATCTTTGGGACGTAGACATAATCAACAGCGCAACTCCAGGTATATACGTAAGGGGGATTAACAACTCCAGTGCATTTATATCCATAATTGGCACTCCTTATGAGAATAAAAATTTATAATACCATATATTAGAGCTACTCTGAGACAATTGGTTACGGTACTTTGTGCAGTTTATATACTATAGTTGATTATTTATTCTATCGTTTTTTTAATTCCTGCTTTATAATAGTGCACCTATGTTAAAGAGACGTACGTTGCTGTTGTTTATGATCCCAATATTGGCAGGGGCTTTTATAGGGGTATTTTTCTTGTACCCTATTAATGAATTTGTGTATTTCCATGAGCACGACCCTAATACGGGCCTCGGTTTGGAATTTACGCTTGAGCAATTATGGCTTGGAATAACCGGGCATTACCCGGTTAAAGTACCTTTCTATGCCGGGGTCGGCGCGTTCTTAGGGTTACTTGCGGCATTTTTCTTTAACTCTCTTTATAAAAGCACGGCGCAAATAAAGCAGCTTAGCGATGAGCTTCAAAAAGATTTACTCGCTCTAATATCACACGGTGAGAGTGCAAATGCTGAATTTAAGTCCTCATTTAAATGGGATATTAGGGAGTCTAAACCCAATAAAGCTCTTGAAGATGTGATTCTAAAGACCCTGGCCGGGTTTATGAACGGCGAAGGGGGCTCACTGATAATTGGGGTTGCGGATGACGGCGAGATCCTGGGTCTAAAGGCAGATTACAATATACTTAAGAAGAAGGACCGAGACGGTTTTGAGCAGGCCGTAATGGCGGCCGTGGCAACCAAGCTCGGCACAGACGCGTGTCAGTATTTGCAGCTTGTATTTCACGACGTCGACGGCAAAGACGTATGCCGTGTAATAACAGGAAAATCCCACCGCCCTATATATATCAAAGAAGGAAACGACCTTAAATTCTATCTCCGCACAGGCGTCAATGCCGGGGTCGGCGCGTTCTTAGGGTTACTTGCGGCATTTTTCTTTAACTCTCTTTATAAAAACACGGCGCAAATAAAGCAGCTTAGCGATGAGCTTCAAAAAGATTTACTCGCTCTAATATCACACGGTGAGAGCGCAAATGCTGAATTTAAATCATCTTTCAAATGGGATATTAAGGAGTCTAAACCCACTAAAGCTCTTGAAGACGTCCTTCTAAAAACCCTTGCCGGGTTTATGAACAGCGAAGGGGGCTCACTGATAATTGGGGTTGCGGATGATGGGGAGAGCCTGGGGCTAAAAGCAGATTACAATATACTTAAGAAGAAGGACCGAGACGGATTTGAGCAGGCCGTAATGGCAGCCGTGGCAACCAAGCTCGGCACAGACGCGTGCCAGTATCTGCAGCTTGTATTTCACGACGTCGACGGCAAAGACGTATGCCGTGTGATAACAGGAAAATCCCACCGCCCTATCTACATAAAAGAGGGCAATGCGCTTAAATTCTACCTCCGCACAGGCGTCAGCACACGCGAGCTAAATGTGCAGGAAGCGGTTGAGTACATTTCTACACGCTGGGGGAACTGATATCCGTTATATATAGCCCCTACATACTCATATCCTCCATAATTGCACGCCAAATTTTGGGATCAGAGGCTTCTTTGTCAGTAATTTTTATAGTTCCATCCTGAAGATCATGCATAAAATTCTTTAGAGTGCCGTAGCTAGCCGCTTTTACCCCAAGAAATTTTGTGTTCTTAACCGCCATATATTTTGGCAGTCTATTATTTTCCACAATGAATCGGATAACATTCAACGTTTCCTCATGCTCCATCAAATCCATGTGTTTTTTAGCTTTTTTAAGATCGTATACCCTGTCATCAGGTATTTGAGCCAAACGGGCAGCCCATGCAGGAACAGTGCCGTCTCCTGGACCGCGGTCTTCTTTTTTGACCTTTATTGGCACCTTTTGTAAATATGGATCGTACGGATGGCTAATCCTCTTCCACCTGAGCCTATTTGCTGTCTTGTTATTCTCAACTCCGCGAATATGATAAATTCTGTCCCTAACCGCTTTTGGTAGTGTCCTAGTGTATTTGTGTCTAGCCTTCTTGGCATCTAGTAAATGCTTAGAGCTTACCCAGGATGGGAATCTATTCTTTGAGTTCGGATCGTAGGGATCAAGTTCAAGATTTGGGTCATTTGCATCTATCATTGGATACTCACTCAGACCAAGCTTTGCCCCGTCTCTATCAAACGTTTCTTTATCAAGGTAAAGGAATATATAAGGTCCGGGCATAGAACCCATTATTTTGGCAAGTTCCTTTTTATCGTACAACAGGTGTAATTTCTTCTCCCCTATGTAATAGCGTTTGATTTGGCCTGAATTAGCATAAAAAGGTGTTGCAACAGTTATAACTTTATCAATCCACTCGCCCACTTTACTCGAATTAACAGTCTCGCCATGAAAAATGTTTTGAAGAAACAGAGTTGTTATAAGCCCACCATGACTATGACATATGAGAGTGGTGTTCGAAAGTGGGTTCGCTTCACCTGTAGACATCACGAGGTTTTTGAATTCAGCAAGAAATTCTTCAAGGAGATTAGCACACTCAGAGAGCGGGCGTCTCCAATCAAATCCATATTCAAAGTAGTTGTAATCCCGTAATTTGAAATATTTTTTTGTACCATCATAAACTACTATTAAGTAATCCAGAGCTCCGTCTGCTCTTATAATATGACTACCTTTATCATGGGCGTCAGCATCAATTTTCATTTTGAGCGCATCTTTAGTGGGGGGAAATATCCCCTTATCAATCCAAACATCATCATATTTAAATGAAACTGGCGAGGGTTTATCAAAACGCTTAGTAGTCCTTTTTAATAGAGAACCTCCACCGCCAGGAAGAAGTATTATGGTTTTATGCTCAGGGTCATACTTACGTGCTAATTTTTTGGCTTGATCAAGATTTTTGAGTTTAATCTCCTGAATACGTATTTTATGATAATCCATAATTACCTCCTGTACTAAGGATCAAATCACTCAAATCGCTTGGGTTAAGTTTTGAGCTTATTGCCATCTAATTCCTACCCACTTCTAATATTAGAATATCAAATAGACTAATTCAATAACTATTTCGTATTCAGATGTATTATCGTTACGATAGGCCTTACAAAAACTTGTTGACCGGAGCAGAGTTTAATTCAACAGGGCATGTGCGCGAAACGTACCGGCGGTTAATCAGAAACTATAAGCTCCGCATTTAGTTAGAAATAGTCCGCGGACAGTGTCCGCTCCCATAGTATGTTTACAGAACTCAGAAGCCAGTTAGAAATTGTACGCCCAGCGCGTAGCTGCCCGCAGGACAGAGTCTGCACTCGTACTAGTTCTTTGTAACTCGAAAGTTATGCGTAGGCAGCAGGACATCCCATTAATCTCGGGCGCAAGTTAGAACTTGTACACTAGCACACGTTGTGTGGGACACAATCTGTCCAAATATACAATTTCTCTGAAACTCTTCAGATAGGAAGAGTCACTTAAGTTATAGTCAGGAGATACTTAGAAATAGTATGCCTGCGGGGGCTATCCGCTAAAATGCGCCTTCTTCGGAGCTACCGCCTTCAGAGGTAATATTGTCCTCAATACCAAGCACTTCTAGAATCCGGAGGCGAAGCTCAAGGGCTTCGGGGGCCCGGCTCATAGGGAATTTGTCCACCGGGAATTTTTCGACCGCTTCTCTGAGACCGAAAAGGCTGTGGTCTGACGCCGCCATAATCACTCTTACAAAAGTATGGTGCACCTCGGCTTCAAGATCGATAAAATCCAGATACACATGCACGGGAGGGTCGCACATAACGGTAAGCGGGGAGCAGAGTATGTCCCTGCCCCTTAACTGTGTGTGATCAGCCAGGGGAGTTGGCGCGTGCAGGTACCACTCGCACTTATCCTTATGCTTTAAAAACTCTTCCATAAATTCATCTATGGTGTTTATCATTCTTTCGTCCTTATTTATTAATGTTGATAATGATTACAGGGCTTTTTATTATGCTTAGTAAATGGATATTTGCAAATAGATATTAACAGGGTTCAAATACTAAAACTCATAGGTAATATTTCACCCACTAACTATCCGGTCCTTCAAAGAGCTTATCCTCCGGAGGGATGCGTGTGGGGACTTCGTTAGACACAGGTGGAATAGTCTGAAGGTAAATAAATATAGACCGTAACTCGAAAAACCCAAGCTGTGAATAGACGTTAACAGGCATTGGAGATATTCTAGGACTTTCCTGACCAAAATGCTTTCCATCACGGAAGATCTCTATAAAATCCTTCTCTTCCCAATTGCCTATACCAGTTTCGGGGTCCGGAGTAAGATTGGCAGCAAAGCTTACGCCCCATCTACCTACCCACACCGTGGCGTCAGTAGTATAGAATGTTTTCTCAGCTTCACCCGCCATTATCTCAGCATATGGAAAATCGGGGAGTTCCTGGTCTTGAGCGTAACCAGATAAGAACCTGTCTTTGTCGGGCATATAGCCAAGGGGAGTTCTAATCTTAGGGGTGTGGCACTGGGTACAATCGCCAAGTTCAACCAGCTTCTTACCCCTTTCTATGTTGTACTTGCGGTATAATTCTTCCTGCTCGTCTCTTTTAGGGTCTTTCTCAAGTACAGGCTCTACTTTAGACCCGCACGCAGATAAAATGGATAGCAGTACGAGTCCTATAATTAAGCGCCTTAAATATAATAATGAATAGCGGTTATTCTTATCTATCATTTGTACCCTGCTATCTCATTATACCAAAATATTGGGAATTAAAAAATATGTAACGGCTATTTTTAGAAAATAATTAGAACAATTTCGAATTACCAGAAAGTTATGCAATAAGTGCGGATCAGTTATAGAACTAATCCTTCTTGTCAGGGTTATCGATTATAAAGTCTTCATCAAGTAAATATATAATCCTGTTAAGAATATGGTAGACGTTTTCATACTTGGGATCAAGCTGAGCCTGGGAGAACTCAAGCCAGTCTATAAGTACTTTGGTCATGGGAATATTTCTATGCTCTGACTTCTGCTTTATCATCTTCTCTAAGTCTTCAATCGCCATTCCGAACAACTCCCACTCTTGTTCTCTGTCTGTTTTCTCATCTTCAGCCATTTAACTATCTCCTTTGAATTTTTTGCAAGACTTATGTTACCTGACGGGCCGCTTTATATTAAACGGTACTATAAATATTAACAATTGCTTAGCACTTAACACCACCATATACTATAAATATTATGAAGAGAATAATATTAACAGTTTGTTTGTTAGCCATTCCCTTTATGACTGCACCGTCTTATTCCCAAAACTACTCCTCAAACACTATGGCAGAGCACCCTGAGTGGTATATAAAGGTAACGGACTGGAACATATACGCCACATGGAGCGCTGTGGCCATTATCCACCACGTCACAATTGAGAATAACAGTGACATAGAATACAAAAACGTTAAGGTTAGAGTGTGCTACAACTCTATGTCTACCGGAGGGGCTGGAACAATAGTGAGCCAGGAAGTAGGAGTGCTCCCGGTTACTCTTCCGCCCAGAAGTAAGCAGACCTATCTCTCAAAAGGATACACGCTAGGAGCCGGATCCATGTTCATGAACGCCGTAGACCTGCAAGTACTTACCGCAACTCCGGTATTGAACTGAGAATAGTCAAAGTTTCCTGCCAGATCTGCTTATACATATAACCTCCCGTAATCATTTAAAATATCCGCCTAGAATTATTATATATCTGAAGTTTATATCAGACATTATTAGAATTAATCCGACAATATTCTACAATTTGGAAGATTTATAAAAATTAGGGGTTACAAAAAAAAATATTTTAGTTATAATAGTAGTAACCGGATGTTACAACCTGAGCCCCGTGAGTACCGGATACTACTTCTGTTACAGAATTAATGTTCCAGTCGGGGCTCACAAGGAATAATATTTATATTTAATCTATATACAGTAGTTTCAGTACCACCGGTTTTAGTTGTAAATTATACAAACTTGTGTCAGGTTTTGTACCTGCATTATATGAGGCAATGTATAGTTGCGTTCAATTCCAGAATTCAAAATAGAACAATTAATATCTTAATTTTATTTATTCTCGTCTTCGGGATCTTTCTTGATTGAGATTACTGTTATGGCTTTACCGTCTTTTTCTATAATCCCTACTTTGGTCTTTGGCTCGGCATCTAAAGGATTTAAAACCTCAAATTCCATACTCTTCTTAGGGGTAGTCTTGTAGCGTCTATGCTGCTTCATACCTTCTACTATCGTATTGAAATATTCCCGGTTGAAAAATACATTATCAAAGTCGTATCCCGTATAGACTTCGGGTGGCCTGTCCAGCATATCATCTGGAAGGAACTGGTTCTTTAGGGAATCCCAGGCTTGGCTCTTTTCAGAGAAAGGGATTATAAGTATAGAAACTAAAAACAAAGAAAGGACTGCAGCTCTCAAGTCACCGCCTCCCATATCTTTTATACTATATAGTGTAGCACATAAAAAGGGAGAGGGTTATGAAACTTTCGTTAATTTCACATTACCTCTTCACAAACCCATAGCTTTTGTATTATAATAACTAGTGGGTAAGAGGCGTGCCGGCTCCAAAACCGTATGCGTTTCTATTTTTAGATTTATATAAATGGTTTATATAAGTAGATGTTTTATCAGACAGGCTGGGTCGCCTTTCTGATAAAAAATAAACAAAGCGTCATGCATCCACATGCTATGTGCGCTTAAAAGGTCGGAAGAAAATGACAAATCAATGGCAATCAATCGGGATTTCTCCTGAAGAACGCTTTTTGAAGCTCTATTTTGAGCCTGAAAGCGAACAGTTCCTAGCACAATTCTACGAGCGGCTTGGTGACGGATTCGGCGTAAAAAGCTTGTATGCTAGACATTTCAACGAGAACGAATACCACAAGATCACTCCCGACAACAAGCAGCTTACTTATGAGGACGTGGTGCTTTGCCCTGAGAGTAAGAAGATATTTGTAAACGTATTTAAGCTCAAAAAGAAGCAGGACAAGTATCTAGGTTACCGTTGGCACTCACTTCAGATGATCGACACCAATACCGCCGAGGTCTCTGAGATTCTAAAAGCAGGCCAGCTGGACAGTGAACGCCCTTATGCTAAAGTCTGGATTGCCGAGCTAAGACGAGCAAAAAATAATGGCGAGCAGCTTGTATGCACCATGGCTTTTGAGAACAAATCCAAAAAAGGGTCTACTGTAACCGAATACTATATTTGTAAAGTATTTACAAAAACCGGGCTATACAAAAGAGTGACAAAGCTAGGGGACAATGTCTCTCAAAACCCCAAGACCGGACCTTTTAAAGAAAAAGCTGCCGCAGTAGGGGCTTAGCATTTTCTCGGGAACTCAAATAGTTCAACTCTAAAGCAAGTAGCTAGGCAGATAAGTATTATTTGCCGGAAGAGACGAATTCTAAGAACTCTTCGGGGCTTCCGCTAAAGACATTAAAATCCACAAATCCTTCTATTCCGTAGAGCCTTCCTCTATTTGCGTATTGCCAGAAAGCCCATTCTTTTCCGTCTGGCAATTTTGGGAAGTAATAGATATTACGTATCCATATGGGATAATCCGTACGGCCGTCATCAAGAAATGCCTCGTATGACTGACTTGTCGCATAGATTATAGGAGTTTTGCCGTATCTTCGTTCTACCAGCGTTGCAAAATCGGCTATTTCCTTAAGCACTTCTTCCCTTGAGGGTCTTGCGCTGCAGTTTCCGCTGAACTCAAGATCAATTGCGGGCGGAAGCATAACCGTTTCTACAGGTACTGTATTTATGAAATTCTGCGCCTGCTCGATACCGGACTTACAGAAGGTGAAGAAGTGATACGCTCCCCGGACAAGACCAATATCCCCTGCCCTTTCCCAATTTCTCTCGAACTTGGTGTCTCTATGATCTCCGCCTTCGGTCGCTTTGATGAAAACGAAGCTGATATCCTCTCTCTTTAAGACACCCCAGTCGATTACGTCCTGATGGTGAGATATATCTATCCCATGCACCGGGTATTCGGACTTATCGGGATAGTTAAAACGGATGTACCCCTTATCAAAAAATATTACCGCAACTATTAGAACTAATATAACGGCAGCGAGGATTGCGATTAATCTATTCATAAATATCCGTAGCTATCATATATTATACTTATTAAGGTCTCAGAATTACAGAGATATTTGCTTTAGATTGTAAGCATATTCTGCATTAGTTGGCAGGCTTTGTTTTCGGCCTAAAGACCACAAACCAGACTAGGGCAAGGATTTCCAGTAATATGAGGGCTGTGAAAGCGACTTTAAATCCGTCTTGTATATCACTACCAGTGATTCTGGGCCAGTAATGAACCACTACACCAAAGAGATATTGTACGACAAAAGCAAAAAGGAAAACCAGGATATTCACAGCTGTTAGAGCCCTTCCGCTCAACTCCGGGCCGAAATACTGGGCGAGGATCGCATAGTTAACTAGAGTAACCTGAGCGAAATAGCCGTATATGAACCATGTTACATAGTGAGTAGCATAGAAATTAAGGACTATTCCTATTTGAGTAAGTATGTGTATCCCAATCCCTATAACCACAATAGTAGTAAGAGCTAACCCGGACTTTGAAGACAATTTTGAAAAAAGGCCGCCGCTTATGAACCCTAGAATCATAGCAATTGCTATTACGAACAAATAGTCAGCGCTCTTGAGCTGCGAAAAACCAACCACACGATGAAGCCAGGGACCAAGCCAAAGACCCTGCATTGCAATGAATCCGCCTAAACTGAAGATCAACAGCGGAGATATACGCCAGAAAAAACCGTCTTTATATACCGATATTAGTCCTTTAATCTTTTCACTAAAACCACCCGCTTTTTCTCCATCGTGTTTTATATCCTTGTTAAGAAAGAAAATAAGAAGAGCGATCAGAAAAGTAATAATTCCAAGAGTAATACAAAGACTCCTCCATCCGAACTCGAGTTGAAACAATTTAGCTGGACTAGTAGCAATTAGCGCCCCTACCCCTCCTGAGGCTAGAATTATGCCGTTATAAAAAGGAATTCTGTCTTTCTGGACCCAGTCTGCGACCGCCTTGAAAGCTGCAAGCAGACCACCCGCCATACCTACGCCCAGGATCCCCCTTCCAAGGGCAAGCATCCCTACATTAGAAGCCAAACCGAATATAATTATCCCAACGCCACCTATGAAGAAAAAGAGTGTCTGGGTTTTCCGGGCGCCCCAAGAGTCAAGCAATATACCAAGCGGTATCTGCGTAATTGCAAAAGTGATTAAAAAAGTTGAAGTAATAAAACCAATCTCGAGGTGATTAAGAGAGAGACTCTCTAAAATCGGATGAGCAAGCACAGCGTTTATAGAGCGGAAAACCATTGTGATGAAATAACCCAGCCCGAAAGGGAGTATAGTTGTTAGCCAGAGATTGTTCTTATTCATAGTCTAATTGTAACACCGCCGTGTTTTACAAAAAGATAGCACAATGGTTTTTATTTATCACTCAACTTTAAGGCGGTATTTTTTCTCTGTTTTATTACCATTTACATCAGCGATGCTTAAACCAACTTTATAATGCCCTTTAGGAATATGAATGGACTTTGCGTGCAGAATAGCGCCGTCTTTGGTAGGTTTTAAATATTTAAGCACTCTGTCGGTAATGTCTATATGAATAAAGAATTTCTCTCCCCATACCTTAATTGTCTCCCATATCAAGCGGTGAATTGTTTTGCTTAATTACTACAAAGAAATTTGTTGGCGTGATCGCTATAATTGTAGGCCCTTTTTTCATATCCAAAACTTCGGGCTCTTCAAATAAAATGCTCGGGCGGTCAAGTGTATCAGGCTCATGCTTTGGAACACTTTCCTTCTCCCATTCCTTGTTACTGTATCTAAGCTCCTTAGCTTCATTCTCAGTAAAGAGATGCGTCGAATCTTCGTCATCAGATAACACAGGATTCAGAACACCGAAGCCGCAAATTATGAATATTGTCAGTAGATATATGGAGATTGATTTAGACATAACGCTCTATAATTAACCTGTACTTGGGAATTAACATACTCAATTGTCGGGCAAAGATAAAATCTGAGGCGAGTAGTCATAAATACAGTGGCACATCCCATAATCTGATTGAATGATGTAGGTTATAAGATGGTGTTATAGATCTCCATTTTAAGCCCTGTATTAATAAGAATCAGGGAGGGATATAGCTAATGAAGCATCTCAACTATAGTAGGAATACTATACCCTGATGTATAACGACTCCTTTCCCGGCGTTTGGTATTCGCCAATGCCGAGAATGTAATCGACGATTCTAAGAACCCGGGTTATCTATTTGTAATAAGCGGGATGTCTGGATCCTTGGACGGGGACAAATTAACTCTGAATGGTGTCCCGAATGTTATCTATTTCTCAGACCGTCCGGATCGAGTAGCAGGGCATCTCTCGCTCAAGAAATTTGTTGAGATCGTGGAACCAGGGGGACGATAGCTTCAAAGCAGACCCGCCCAAACGCAACTCTTTCTGTGTTGAAGGAAGATGAAGCCAGAAATGTTGTGGTTGAGCTTACGGGTGTGGAGCAGAAAAAAGATTCTGTAGTTTTTAAAGTGGTTCTGCTAGAAGGTAAAGGAATTGAATCATTCGAAGCGTCAACGCTTTTTATCGATGTTAAACAACCGTGGATGATGGGCTTATGAGACTTCTCAATGGAGCCTTCGAAAACAATACCCTAATAAAATGACCCAGTAACAACCATGTATTGAGCAACGAAGTCAATCATACGAACTCACACGGAGGTGTGATAAGCACGAGAACCGCAACCCTTATGGAACAATGAAACTAACCGCACATCTGCACTAAGTGCTCTTATACACTATAATCCAACTTAAACCGGGCTTGCAAACGGGGGGCAGCAGTACAAACAAAGCAACCTAGCCATGCTAATGACCTCTTGACTAAATTTAATAACTTTATACTCGCAAGTAGTGAATCAGAAACAAATCAATTGCATCCCAAGCAAAAATCATTAGGTTATATAATATTAAAGAAAGTTTAGGAGGCACCTTGATATGACACACTCATTGCGTCTAATTACATTAATACTTTTCATCGGATTAACGCTTCCGGCGTTTGCGGCTGACGACCCCAGCATACAGGGCAAGACCCGAACCGATGTTCAGGCGGCGATGAACGCCCATGTTACTGAAAACACCATCGGCGAAGGGTATGTCATATATGATTCCGGGGACGGCAAGGTTAAGGGACTTACCTTTAAGGAGCTTCACAGCGGGATAGTGAAAAAGGGAGACTTTTACGTAAGTTGTGCCGATTTCACGGATTCGAGCGGTAATTTGTATGACGTGGACTTGCTGGTTGGCGAAAGTGACGGGGATTTTAGGGTATATCAGGCTCTCGTCCACAAGGTAAACGGCGAGAAGAGGGTATATGAAGTAGAGGATAATTAGTACGTGATATATTTTTTCTATACTCTCTTATTGTATTGCCGAAAAACCTATTGTACTTCAGCTGGTTTTTGAGCGAGAAAAGAGCAAATTGTAGATCATCGAAGGAATGCAAATATCGGTAGTGCTTACCAGTACGGCAATGGCTGTAAGGGCTCCACCTAAGATGTATCCCAATATGAGCGCACCCGACTGAAATGCTAACGCTGTAGCCACTAACCAAATAGCACCAACACCACAGGCGAATCGAGTTTGTGCCGGACGCTTAGGCAGTGGACCGGTATTACGGAGATAACGAATGCCATGGTTGTAAATTAGATCAAACGGGTGGACCGGAAACAACGCGGCGAGAATCGCGACAACTGTCAATATCCATAAGATTGTTGGCGATGCTAATACTGTTCCTGTTGCGGCAAAGATTGCACACAAACCGAATGCCAACCGATGCCAAGGCGCGATTTCGGCAAAAGTCTCATCATCTACGTCGCAAAACCCCTGGGCATTAAGACGTTGTCGTGTGGTCTTGGATATTTTAGACATAATGATCCCTCCTTATTAGCTAGTCACCTATTGCCATAATAAAATAGACGCCCGACAATGTAAACAAAAAAGGGGATCAGTATAGGGTCCAAGCCCTTTTTCTTAGGATAGAATTTTTAGCTTATTTTTTAGCACGTGCTTTATTTTTTCTATACTCCCTTATTCCCGAAAAAATTATTACTATAGCTAGGGCTATTAAGAGAAATTGCATGAGCGAGAGAGAATCTTTAGAAGCAACGCACTGAGGCACGTCTGAACAGGAAGCGCCTTCAAACCAATGCTGACCCGAGCATGCCGTGAAATCAACATCGTTTTCACATGTATTTTCTGAATTTATGCAGCAGCCCGCAGAAGATTGCGCTGCTTGGCATATTGCTCCCGCTATTGAGCTTACCGCACAGACCTCATCCAGAGTAAAATCGCTTGTTTCCGGACATAGGGAGCCGTCTATAGCGCAGCCGCTCCCTCCTTCAAGACACCCTTCACAAGTTCCCCCATTTTCGGGAGATATGCAGCAACCTAAGCTTATATTCTCTTGCGAATACCCGTATTCAGGTACGGAGATAGAAATTAATCCAACAATTAGAAAAACAGCAGCAAAAATTGATAACCGAAGTCTCATCATCGTCTCCCCCTTTTGATTGTTTACCACCTTTTATATGATTTCATCTTATCACAGGATCGGGATTGTAATCAAGACTTCAAATGATAAGATTTATCTCTAAATACAATGACTAAAGTTAAGAGTTCGTGGGAAATAGAGGAAAACGCAAAATACTTCTGTCAAGCCCCCGAAAATAGGTCCACCTTTTAAGTTATAAATTTTCATATATTTTCTCTAATGAGTTGAAATAAACGAGCCTTCAAACTCCTTAATTTTATTGTCTGATACTATAGACTTTGGAGCAGGTGGTCTATATCCAAGCGAACTGTGAGGTCTCACTTCATTGTAGTGTCTTCTCCATTGCTCAATCAGTACCTGTGCTTCTTTCAGACTATAAAATATCTCTCCGTTTAACAGTTCATCCCTAAGCTTTCGCTCCACCTCTTTTGTATACCGCTACCCATCTTTCCAGACTCCTTTTGCTGTGTGGACATACCTTAGCCACATCTACTAACCGCATCTCCCCTCTCACTATTGGAAATACCCATCTCAACCTCTCTTCTTTGATTGTTTTTGCCATACTTATTGCCATTTCCCCATTCTAGGGGAAACCGCCATAAGTCCTTGCACATTACCTCGGGGGCTTGACACTTATTTAGCTTTGAAACAGCTCTTTTAAGAGCCTCAGGAGTCGGATGAGCATATCTCATAGTCATCTGAATTGTAGAGTGTCCTAAGAGCTTAGAAACGCTCGCTAGATCGACTCCAGCAAGTACTAAACGAGTTGCAAAAGTATGCCTAAGGTCATGAAATCTAAGGTTTTTTATACCTGCCCTACTACGAGCATTCTCGAACGCAGTACGAATACTTTTGAGTGGTTTACCCTCGTAGGTGAATACATAATAAGTAGGTTCTAGTAGATGGTGCCGAAGGCGGGAGTCGAACCCGCACGCCCGAAGGCACAGCCCCCTCAAGACTGCGTGTCTGCCAGTTCCACCACTTCGGCACTGATTAACGAGGGGTACACAATGTGTACATATATATAATTTCTTACAACTTAAGTCCTTAGTCTTCGCAGCCAACTAAGCTACAAAGCCTGGCAATAAGGAATGTATAAATTAGCATACGGGTGCTGAATTTCAAGATGGTCGACTAACTAATTATGCGCCGTATTTCTGAAGTCTTCCAGCGTGAGCAAGAACAAGAGTCATAAGGTCAACTGCTCTGAAAGTTCCGAGCTCCCCTTTAAGACAATCTGCCTCTCCAAACCCCTCAACTCCTCCTGCTCTTACATTTTTAGCGTTTATCAGTATAGGGACCGGATGCCAGCTGTGAGCTTTTATATTAGCTGGAGTAGAATGGTCCCCCGTGACAACTATGACGTCAGGATTTAATTTCAAAATTTCGGGCACAAAGCTGTCGAACTCCTCTATTACACCGACCTTGCCGTCAAAATTTCCGTCCTCTCCGTAGCTGTCGGTCTTCTTAACATGAAAGTAGAAAAAGTCGTGCTTATCAAAATCCCGTTTTAATGTGTCGATTTCACTTTTAATTGAATAGTCCTCACCTCGAGCACTTCCATGCCTACAAGTTTAGCGACCCCTCTGTACATCGGATAAGTTGCAATACACGCTGCGTTGAGCCCGTAAGCATCTTGGTAAGAAGGTAGGTTTGGACGGACCGCAAAACCTCTCAAGAGTATGTAATTAGCCCTCTTCTCATCTCTAATAATTTCAGCCACCTGATTTATAA
>PVMK01125633.1_pt1 | contig 19344 bp, 18 predicted proteins | sample 1853481 | NCBI WGS metagenome assembly PVMK01 (sample SAMN08533507, study PRJNA380276) | Marine sediment metagenome, whole genome shotgun sequencing project. | reverse complement strand
AATAATTCCAGCGACTCACGGGCACCTCTGGCAACCTCCGGGGAAACTCCGAGCATGCGGTCTAGAACGAAGGTGCCGACCGGGCTGAAGGCAAGCAGGGCGAGCAGGATGGAGACCCAGGTTGCAATCAGAAAGACAAACAGGGTCATGCCGATAAGAGATTTGCGTCCACGCACCATGGCGATGGTAATCGTATGGTTCTGGTAAGACGGCGATGCGACAAAGAGGTGCAGGACCATGGCCACAGAGAAGCCAGCCAGAACCACCACGGCATTGTCCAGACGGGCCAGTCCGGCGTTGATGATTGAGTGGGAAACACTCATCAACTGAACGTTGAGTAGCAGCGGAAAGAAAAAGAGAGCAACGTCCTTCTGGGTTAGTCGAACATTATTCAAGGCTGATTTGCCTTGGGGAAGAGGTTTGGTAACTCAGCGGGTGTTACGGCCTGAAAATCAGCTTGCAGGCCATCGTCGTGGCCAAGCCCCCAGGCGCAGAAACAGGATTTGACGTTGGCGGCGTGGGCCGCGCGCAGATCAACGTGATGATCGCCGAGTAAAACGGTGCGCTCGGGCACACAGTCAAGCAGGCTTAAGGCGTGAAGAACCATGTCCGGGTGCGGTTTCCTTTGTAGAGCAAGTTCGGCACCAATAACGTGGCGAAAGAACGGTGCCATACCAAGGCGATTGACGATGATATCGGCAAGATGCTGAGGTTTATTGGTGACAACCGCCATCGGTTTGTCGCGGTGTATATCAAGAAACTCCAGAATCCCCGGGTAAATTACAGTCTCATCGGTCAGATGCTCGGTGTAGATCTCCATGAAGCGCTTGCGGCGGGTCGGGTTAACGTGTTCATCTGGCAGAGCCCGTTGCAGCAGCAGACCGACACCATCACCCACGTAGGTGCGAACCTCATTGCTGGTTATAGCAGAGAGGTCAAGTTCTTCCCGTAGCAGGTTAATGGCTCTGGTCAGGTCGGGGATTGAATCGACCAGGGTGCCGTCGAGATCGAAAAGGAAAACGTCAATAGACATAAGAAAACCGTGAGAGAAGAAAAATCAGCTGTAAGCTATAAGGAAAACCAATAAAAAGATGAATTTGTTGGTCGGTTGTAGCCGAATCGCTTACAGCTTACAGCTACAGCTATTATCTTGCACCAAAAATTGCCGTCCCAACGCGTACCATGGTGGAGCCTTCTTCGATGGCCACTTCATAATCGTGGCTCATACCCATGGAGAGTTCCTGCATGGTGACATTCGGCAGGTTTAGTTTGTCAATCTGCCTGGCCAGTTCCCGTAGTTGCTGGAAATATGGACGCACTGCCTCGGGGTCAGTTTCCCAGGGAGGCAAGGCCATCAACCCCTTGATACGGACATGTTGCAACTGGGCAACCTGGCTGACCAGAGCGATCAGGTCGTTGGCCGTGGTTCCCGATTTACTTTCTTCTTCGCCAAGGTTGATCTGGATCAGAATGTCGACGCAGGAGTCATCCTTACCCCATTGGCGGTCAATTTCCTTGGCAAGTGAGAGGCGGTCGACGGAATGGATCATGGCAACCTTGCCACGCAGATACTTTACCTTGTTACTTTGCAGTCCACCGATGAAGTGCCATTCGGCGGTGGCTTTGATCTCATCTATCTTGGCAACACATTCCTGCACATAGCTTTCACCAAGAAGTGTTTGCCCGGCGGCAATTGCGGCTTCAATGTCTGAGGCTGGTTTTTTCTTGGAGACAGCAACCAGACGGACTTCGTCAGGGCTTCGACCACAGCTTTGACATATGGCGGCAATGCGTTCCTGAATCCGGGTGATGTTGGTAGAGATATTCATTCAGTTTCCAAAAAGTTTGATAGCGCCCAACTCTTCGAGGGCAGAAATTACTTCGCAAAGTGGTAAGCCGACAACATTGCTATAGCTACCCTCAATTTTGGGTATCATGAAACAACCGATACCCTGAATGGCGTAGGAGCCTGCCTTGTCAAAGGGTTCTCCCGTGGCAATGTAACCTTCGATTTCCCGGCTTGTCAAATCCTTGAAAAAGACTCTGGTGGTGACGGCGGAACTGAGAGTGCGGTTGTTCTTTCGGTCGTAAAGTGCGTAGCCGGAGATGACGCGGTGGCTGCGCCCGGAAAGGCTGGTAAGCATCGCTGTGGCTTCCATCGCATCAGCCGGTTTTCCGAGAATGACATCGTCGCGGACCACGATTGTATCGCTGCCGATAAACCAGCGCCCAGCCTGCTCTGGCCGGTTGGCGACCTCCATGGCTTTGTCGCAACTGAGACGTATCACATGTGCTTCCGGCGTTTCGTCCGCAAGCACGATTTCAGCGGCATGACTGGGGACAACCTGAAAGTTGATGCCAACCTGGGCGAGAAGCTCGCGCCGACGAGGGGATGCCGAAGCGAGGACTATATCTTGTAAATCATCTGACATGTAAGGTTTCCAATTGAGGTTACTCTCGATGTGAGAGGAGGGCCTGACCTTCCATCGAGGGTTCGTAAAGGGCCAGACGGTTGCGGCCCTGACCCTTGGCGCTATAAAGGGCAAGATCGGCGGCATGGATCAGTTCATTCGCGGTGACGCCATCGGCGGGGAAGGTTGCGACACCGATGCTGATGGTCAGGCGACCGAGGGGTAGATGGTTTTCGCCAGGAAAATTTTCGGCCTCGATAGCACGACGAATACGTTCGCCGACAAAGAGTGACTCTTTTTTACTGGTGCCTGGCAGGATCAGGCAGAATTCCTCGCCGCCGTAACGAGTGACAACATCCATCTCGCGTGCCGAACGACGCATCAGGTCTGCTGTTTTGCGCAAGGCGTTATCTCCGGCGAGGTGTCCGCAGATGTCGTTATAAATCTTGAAGCCGTCCAGGTCGGCCAGGATGATACAGAAATTCTGTTGCTGACGTTCGCCGCGGCTGAATTCCTCTTGTAGACGATTTTCCAGAAATCGTCGATTGTATAGCCCTGTTAATGGATCCGTGATTGCGAGCTTTTCGAACATGCCCGCCTTTTCCAGCGTCGCAGCTCGGTCAATCATCAACACCGCATGATTGGTGAAGGACTGGATCCGATTGAGATCAGCTTCGGTAAAGTTGCCGCCATTCTTTTTGTCGGCCAGGTTGAGAACGCCAATCAGATGATCCTCGACTTCGAGAGGCAGACTGAGGAATGATTTGGTTTTAAAACGCGGCCGATTTTTGGTGGCGATTCGCTTGTCGCGCTCAATATCGTTGACCAGCATGGGAAAACCACTTTTGGCAACCCGGCCGGCGATGCCTTCACCAAAGGGAACCGACATGGTCTTTGCCAGTGAGGATGTCATACCTTTGGCGGCTTCTATTCTTAACGTGCCGTCCGTTTCATTGAGCAGCATGAGTGATCCACTGGTTGCGGTTAGTAGCTCAGAAGACATTTCAAGAATCTGCTGGTAGAGCTCCTGGCGGTTGTCGACCAGGGCAAGGGAACTGATCATGGAAACCAGTCGCGAGGAGAATTGTCGTTCCAGACGATGTCCTTCCTCAGTTTCCAGACTCTCCAGTCGCGTTGCCAGACGATTGACCAGCAATTCAATCAGAGCCTGATCGCGACTGTGCAGGTCAACGTCCAGAATTACTATCGCTCCAAGCTGTCTATCATTCTCACCTAAAGGGAAGAGGTAGGCCGTGCGGGTCTCCAGGCCGGGGAGGATGGCTGATAACTCCTCTCCTGGCAGAACTTCTGGATGACCGGAACATCGAGTGAAGTAATCAGCCAGACGTTTTTGGTCAAGCTTAAAAACTTCTGGGTCAAGACCTAGAGTCGAATGGATCGTCATCGATTGCCCTGGTTTCTGCAAGACAATCAGAACCTTGGGCAGATTAAACAGCACCACCAATGCTTCATTTACGACAGTGACTGCTTGCTCGCTCTCTTCACAGTCGGCAAGATCTCGTGCCAGTTTCTGAACTGCTTCAAGCCGTTGCGTGGTGCGGGTCAGGCTGAGAGTATGGACTTGCTGGTCGAGCAGACGCGGTAGCGCCCGGAAAACTTCTTCAGCGATTGTTTCCGCTTCCGATATGCTGATCATCTGAGGGTGCTGTGTCGACACGATTGTCACAGCGTCACTTGCTGAACTTTCGGCCGCCTCTACGGTACGATTGGTCATTACTTTACGTTCAAAGACTCCGCCGCCAATCAGGCAATCAGGCAAGTTTTTATTCTCTGGCAGGGGGGTTATGAAGCAGAGGAACCCTTGCGTACAGGAATGGACCACTGGTTGGTTGGTCAGCAGAGCTTGGGAAGTTTTTTCTTCCCAGACATGATAACACTCTGGAGTACAAAGGTTTTCATCTTCCAGAGGAGAACAGACCGTCCGGATAGCGTCCATCAGGCCCTTACGGCCATGTTGCTCAGAATAGAGGGACAAACTGAAAGGTACGGTAAGCGGGTGATGGCGCAACATTTCAAGCAGGTCACGTGGGTCGACCAGTTTGACGGATGTGCCTGTTAATGTCACCGCTTACCCCCTCTGTGGGATGGAAAAATGCTGTCTTCGGTGCTTGAATAATGTTTCTGAATATTAGCTTGCAACGTTAGCAGGTATTCAGGTTTCAGGCAATCCCTAGACAGTGGACCATTATGTCTCCGGGCCGTTACGCCACTTATCGAGATCCGCCAGGGCGCGATCGGCAAGCGCCTGGCGCCGGTCCCGGCGTTTACGGATGCGTTTTTCAAGATCTGGGAAAAGGCCGTAAGTGATATTCATCGGCTGGAAATTTTCAGATGAGGCCGTGACAGGGTAGTTGAGCAAGGCACCCAGAGCAGTCGTCAGTGGTGGTGTCTGGAAACTCTTCTCCTGATGATAGGCCGCGGCAGAGAGACCGGCCAGAAAACCGCTGGCAGCCGATTCGACATAGCCCTCGACGCCGGTAATCTGTCCGGCAAAGAAGATGTTCGGTGATGATTTAAGCTGCAGCCTTTCGGTTAGACATGCTGGCGAATTGATGAAGGTGTTGCGATGCATACTGCCGAGGCGTGCAAATTTAGCGTTCTCCAGCCCCGGAATCGTACGGAAGACGCGCTCCTGTTCCGGATATGTGAGCTTGGTCTGAAAGCCGACCAGATTGTAAAGGCTGGCGTGCTTGTCGTCCTGGCGCAACTGAATGACGGCAAATGGATCGTGACCGGTCCGCGGGTCACGCAGACCCACTGGCTTCATTGGGCCGAAGGCCAAAGTCATCTCACCACGTTCAGCAAGCACTTCAATCGGCATGCAGCCTTCAAAATGCACGACTTTTTCGAAATCGTGAGGTACGACCTTGTCGCCCTTGCAGAGGGCTTCGACAAAGGCGAGGTATTGCTCCTTGTCAAAGGGACAGTTGAGATAGTCTGCGCCACCCCGGTCGTAGCGTGATGCTGCGTAGACTTGTTCGTGATCGATCGAATCCGCCTCAATGATCGGTGCAATAGCATCGTAAAAGTAGAGATGATTCTGACCGGTCAATGCGACAATCTTTTCAGCCAGGGCGTCAGAGGTCAGTGGACCACTGGCAATGATGACCAGGCAGTCATCAGGGATTTCGGTGATTTCCTGACGATGCAGGGTGATGAGCGGGTGTTCTTCTATGACTCTGGTCAGCTGCTCGGCAAAACCATCTCTATCAACAGCCAAAGCTCCTCCAGCTGGAACGGCATGAGCATCCGCTGTGGTGATAAGCAGGCTGTTGCAACGGCGTAGCTCTTCCTTCAACAGGCCGACCGCGTTATGCATGCCGGTGCCGCGCAGGCTGTTGGAACAGACCAGTTCGCCGAGACGATCACTCTGGTGGGCAGGTGTCATGCGCTGAGGACGCATCTCAAAAAGTTCGACAGGGATACCCTGTTGGGCAATTTGCCAAGCGGCTTCACAGCCGGCAAGACCGGCACCGATGATAGTAATAGGGGGCATAATAATTAACCGAAGTCAGGTTCGCTGTTTTGGGTTTGCAGAGTAAAGGACAGAAAAGGCCGGGCGTTTGCCCGGCCGATCTTTCCATAACGATTTCAAGTCGGCACTCAGGCCTTCTTTGAGGTGGCTTTCTTTGCTGCTGGTTTCTTTACGGCAGTTTTTTTCGCCGGTTTCTTTTTGGTCACAGCCTTTTTGGCCGGAGCTTTCTTCTCCGGTGCGATCAATTCCTTCTCCCAGTCGCACTCTTCCTGTGGACATCTCTGTACCGTACCCCAACGCTTGGTGGTTTTGATCTCGGTCAACGGCCAGGAGCACTTCGGACAGGCTTCCTGCTTCGGTGGGTTCCAGAGGGCGTATTTGCATTTCGGATAGCGATTGCAGGAGTAAAAGATCTTGCCGTAACGGCTCTTCTTCTCCATCATCTCGCCTTCCTTGCACTGTGGGCAGGCGATGTCGAGGGATTTTGGCTTTTCCAGCGGCTGGATGTTTTTACACTTCGGATAGGCGCTGCAAGCGTAGAACTTTCCGTAGCGGCCAGTCTTGATCAGCATGCCGGCGCCGCACTTGTCGCACTTCTCATCCGACATCACTGGTTCTTCTGCGGGTTGCCCGTCGCTTGTCAGTGGTTCGGTATGGCGGCAGTCGGGAAACCCGGAACAGGCGAGAAAGCGTCCGGAACGACCCAGCTTGATCACCAGCTCTTTGCTGCATTCCGGGCAGATCTTGTCAGTCTTCTCTGTGGTCAGGTCTGCTTTGCTGACTTCCTTTTCCTTTTGATTGATCAGGGCGATGAACGGGCCCCAGAACTGCTCAACCGACGGCGTCCAGTCTTTTTCGCCACGAGAAATGGCGTCAAGGTCCTCTTCCAGAGCAGCGGTGAAGTCATAGTCGACGTAGCGACTGAAGTGCTCGGTTAACAACTTGGAAACCACCCGGCCGACATCTTCAGGGTAGAATGCGCGTTTTTCCAGCCGGACGTATTTGCGGGTCACCAGGGTGTTCATGATGCTGGCATAGGTGGAGGGTCGACCAATACCGTATTCTTCAAGGGTTTTGACCAGGCTTGCTTCAGTGAAGCGCGGTGGCGGTTGAGTGAAGTGCTGCTCAGGAGTCAGCTCGTCACGCTTTAAGGCCTCATCTTTGTCGAGCGGCGGCAGTAATCCTTCCTTCTCATCGTCGTCACCGTTGTCGGTGCCTTCGATGTAGAGGGTCATAAAGCCGGGGAAGCGGATCGTCTGGCCAGCAGCGCGGAAGCTGTAGCGCTCGCCGGCTGAGATGTCGATGCTGGTCGCGTCAAAGATTGCTTGCATCATCTGTGAGGCAACGGTGCGTTTCCAGATCAACTGGTAGAGGCGGAACTGGTCGGTAGTGAGGTATTTCTTGATCTTCTCAGGCGTATGGGCAATCGAGGTGGGACGGACCGCCTCATGGGCTTCCTGAGCGTTCTTGCTCTTGTTTTTGAAGGTGCGCGGCTTGTCGAGGGCGTAGTCTTTGCCGTACAGCTGGCAGATGACCTCGCGGGCCTCGCTGGTGGCTTGCGCCGACAAGGCGACCGAGTCGGTACGCATGTAGGTGATCAGGCCTTGGTTGCCGTCGCCGATATCGATCCCTTCGTAGAGCTTCTGGGCGGTAGACATGGTTTTGCGTGCCGAGAAGCCGAGCTTGCGGTTAGCTTCCTGCTGCAGGGTGCTGGTGGTGAAGGGCGCCGCCGGGTTGCGCTTACGCTCCTTCTTCTCGACATTGGCGACCCGGAATTCTGCCTGCTGCAAGTCGGCCATGATGGCCTCGGCTGCGGACTGGTCGCTGATGGCGAATTTGTCGAGCTTCTTGCCGTCCAGACTGTGCAGCTTTGCGCCGAAGCCTGCTCCTGCTGCATTCGCCAGCAGGGCTTCAATCGACCAGTACTCCCGGGGTTCAAAGGCTTCAATCTCACCTTCGCGCTCGCAGATCAGACGCAGGGCGACTGACTGGACGCGGCCGGCGGAGAGGCCATAGCGAATCTTCTTCCAGAGAAAAGGGGAGAGGTTGAAGCCGACCAGATAATCGAGAATGGAGCGGGCCTGTTGGGCGTCGACCAGGCCACGGTCGATGCGACGCGGGTTGGCCATCGCGGCGTCGATGGCCGGTTTGGTGATTTCATGAAAGGTGACGCGTTTGACCTTTGGGTGGTCACCGTTCTCGTCAATATTAAGAGCCTCAAGCAGATGCCAGGCGATCGCTTCACCTTCGCGGTCGAGGTCAGTTGCCAGAATCAGTTCATCGCTCTTGGCCACTTCTTTCTTCAGCAGGTCAACGTGCTTCTGACTCTCTGGCATCACCTGATAATTTGGCACGAAGCCGTTTTCGGTGTCCACTGAGCCCTGCTTGCTGGGGAGGGCGCGCACATGACCATAGGAAGCCAAGACCTTGTAGCCCTTACCGAGAAATTTCTCGATGGTTTTGGCCTTAGCGGGGGATTCAACAATAACCAGAGATTTTGCCATAATATTTATTCAATCTTTGCCTGGGAAATGAAAAAGGCTGCAGGATGTCCCGCAGCCCGTAGCTTGTCAGTTCAGTAATCGTTGCCAGTCGTCTTCGAGCAAACAGTCGAATTCGCGGCGCCATTCGTTTTGTGAGTTAGCAAACATGGCGAGGACCGTAATGGTTTTGATCTCTTTTAAAGAGACCTCGTCATCTGACATCAAGAGGGCTTTTTCAATGACCTCTTCCTGGAGTTCATTATCCAGGATACCCATGGTTCGTAGCCGGCTTAAAAAGCCGCGTGCTTCTGAAGAAAGCGCCCGGTTTTCTTCCAGGGTGAAGACCCTGTGGCTCAGAGATGGTGCGTTCAATGATGTCTCACTGCCAGTCGGGGCACAGAGGGCCTGACTCTCCATCCAGACGAATGCGGCGTCAATCTCTTCTGATTCGAAGCCGACGGACAGTAACTCTTCGACAAGATCGGTTTCTGTCACCATGTCGCGATCATCGAGAAAATATTGGGCGATGAAACTTACAATCGCCAGGACCCGTTCTCTCAAGCGGTCTCCGTTGTTCTTTTAGTAAGTTAGTACGCCTGGCGACCACGAATATAGCGTCCACCTGGTAGCCTCTCAGCGTAACCCTGAAGCTCTAGCTGCAGTAAAATAGCGGAAAGTTCCATAGGTGTCAACCCACTTTCCCCGGCAAGTTCATCGCAGTGACGGGGGTTTAGGTCGAGTTTGGCGAGAACCGAGTTGGCTGGTTCGGGAAGGTTTAGATCCGCGGATTCAGAGGGAACTTGTCTTTTTCCGACATGTCTCCCCATGCCTAGAATCTCCAGAACGTCTGAAGCTTCTGTGATCGGGTGCGCGCCCTGTTTAATCAGAAGGTTTGGTCCATAGCTGGTTTCTCGGTCAATGCCACCGGGCACAGCCAGCACTTCTCGCCCCTGCTCGAGGGCAAATTCGGCGGTAATCAGAGAACCACTGTTACGGGACGCTTCAACCACCAGAGTGCCTTTGCTCAAGCCACTAATAATTCGATTTCGTCCAGGGAAGTGTCCAGGCAAAGGTTCGGTACCGGGGGCGTATTCGGAAAGTAGCGCGCCTTGTTCAATGATCTGCCGATAAAGCCTGGCGTTCTCTCGTGGATACACCCGGTCAATGCCGCAACCGAGGACAGCTACGGTTTTGCCGCCGGCATTCAGTACACCGCGATGTGCTGCGGCATCAATGCCGCGGGCAAGGCCGCTGATAACAACTGTACCAGTCGCCGCGATCTGCTCTGCCAGCTGTTCCGTAAAGATCCTGCCGACGGTGGTGGGGTGGCGGGTGCCAACGATAGCAAGAGCCGGTTCTTCTGGTAAAGTGCCACAGCCGTACAGCAGGGCGGGAGGATCTGGAATCTGGCGGAGTGATTGCGGGTAATCAGGATCCCAGAAGGTGCATATCCAGCCGTCCATTTTATGCAGACATCGACAGGCCTTCTGTACTATGGGGTCGGCCGATTCTGGGACTAGTCTGGCCAGTCCATGACGTAGCCCCGCCAGCTTTGGCCAGCCTCTGCTGGCGGCATCGAGAGCATTTACAGGGGTTCCAAAGTGCTTGATCAGAGACATCAGGCCGACTCGGCCAAGGTTTGGCGTGAGCTGCAGACGCAGCCAGGGTAGCTGGTGATCCATCGGATCCCTCCACAAGAATATGACATCAATGCAATAAAAAAGATGGGCTGGCAGTCCAGCCCATCCTGAAACGGTCTACTAAATTCCGGGAGAAGCTCCCGTTTGAACTCTACTTGAGCTTGGTCTTGACCTGATCGCCCCGGAAAATTGGCAGGTTAGTCGTGCGAGTGATCAGAGCTTCAGCAAAGCCTTGACGGACTTCAAGGACGATGGCATCACCCAGATCGATCTCGGGCAAAATCAGTACCTTCTTTTTGTCGGCTGCGTCGGTGACATGGCGCTCGCGGTAAAGATCCAGCTCATGGCCAACCAGCAAGCCACTTTCTTCGCCGATGTCGATGAGAATAATCTCCCATTGCCCCATGGCCAATTTGCCGATGTCATCCGAGACGATATAGCCTTCCAGGACTTCGTCAGCAAAAATGCGAGGGATGCGGTCGGGAAGGCGGCGGTAAGGGCGAACCTTTGAACCGCGCTTGATCTCGCGTAAAGCATTCTTAATGGTTGCCACTGCGACATTCTCGGTCACTTCTGTAACTTCTACTGTACCAAGTTGAATAGTCCGAAAGCCGATCGGATCAGCAAACTGATAACCGAAGGTTTTTTTAGCGGCGGGGTGAATGACTTTTGGACCCATGGTGATCAGTTCGAAAACATCGCCAGGCTTGACAGCGGCGAGGTCATACATCTCGAGAAAGACGACGTCGCCGGTTGCGACCAGAGTGCGATTGTCCACAGAATCAACCAGAGTGCCAAGCGTATCCACCTCTTTGGTGCTGATAAAGCTTTGAGCTCCGCCGTAGGTCGGAATGAGCAGAAGTTCCTCTGGGGTTACGACTGCTGCACCAACGTCGCCAGCGTCTCCATCCCCATTTTCTCCGCCAATCGGAATAATCTCAATACGGCCTTCGAAGATGCGCAGCTTCTGACCCGGAAAGATCAGATGCGGATTGCCGATGGCTGGATTGTTTGACCACAGGTTGGGCCAGTAGTAAGGATCCTTGATGAAACGTTGGGAAATGTCCCACAATGTATCGCCTTGTACTACCGTGTAGATGACCGGTTCTTCTTTGGCGAAGGTGACACTTGGCCAGATCATGAGTAAGAAACAAAGTGTCAGAATAGCGCGCTTGAAATTCATGTCTCCCCCTTGGTGGCAACCGGTTTAGGGTATTGCCAGTTCCTGGGCTTTTTGAGTTGCTGTGCTTTTCGGATAACGTTGATTGAGTGAGTTAATCGCCTGGAGGGCTTCATCTGTCGCCCCCAACTGCAACTGTGCCATGGCAATCTTTAAAAGAGCGTCCGGGCTTTTAGCTGCGCTCGGGTAGTCATTGAGGACAAGCTCAAACTCCTGGATCGCCAAAGGATATTGTTGTTGGTTAAAGTAACAGTCACCCAACCAGAATTGTGCGTTGCTGGCGTAGCTGTTGTTGGGAAAACGCTGCAGAAAGGTTTCGAAACCGTGAATGGCTGCCTGATAGCGGCCTGAGGCATAATCGCCAAAAGCTTGCAGGTAAACCTCGGTAGGGGACCCCTCGCCCTGGGCCAGAGTTGTCGCAGCCCCATCAAACTGTACTGTCCGAGCGGGTAGATATCCCACTTGCGTTGTTTGTGGTGCTGTACGGAGCTGTTCAATCTCGTCACTCTGCTGCTGCAGGCGAGTTTCCAGTTCTGCTACCTGCTGGGAGAGCTTCTGGACCGTCTGCCCCTGTTTGTTCAACGATGAGTGTAACCGACGCATTTCAAGCGTCAGGTTGTTGGAGACCGGTACTGTTGGCGGCGGCGTACACGCGCTCAGTAGCCCGATGAACATTGCAACTGTCAGAATTCTGCAAATAAGGGTTGTCATGTTATTTATTGGCTGCTGTTGGAATTGAAATTCCCTAAAAATTATAGTCTTTTTCAAACCTTGTCAAGCATCATGGCAGTCAGCATGTCAATCTTGCTCTGCATGAAATATGCCTGATGTGATAGAATGACCAGCGATGTTTCGTTTTCTATATGAAAAGTGCGATTAATACTCTGGAGGTTCCTTTAATGGTTCCTGAACTCCTGGCTCCGGCCGGAAACCTGGAAAAACTAGAAACAGCCCTGCTTTACGGGGCCGATGCTGTTTATTGTGGCGTTGAGCAGTTTAGTTTGCGTGCTCTGGCCGGAAATTTGACTGTTCAGGAGTTGTTGCGTGCCTGTGAAATTACGCACTCTCTGGGAAAACGTCTTTACCTGACCTTAAATGCCTTCCTCCGTCCCGGTGAGGAAACTGCGGCACGAGAATTACTGAAATCGTTGCTGTCGATTCCGGTGGACGCCTACATAGTGGCGGACCCCGGCATGCTCCACCTGGTGCGTCAGGTTGATCCAGGTAGAGAGATACATCTTTCAACTCAGGCTAACACTACGAGTGGCCTTACTGCGCAATTTTGGCAGGACCAGGGCGTCAAACGACTGAATCTGGCTCGTGAACTGAGCTTGCAGGAGATTGCTGCGATCCGTGGGTCTGTAACGCTGGAGTTGGAGGTGTTCGTTCATGGAGCCATGTGTATGGCCTATTCCGGGCGTTGTCTGCTGTCAGCCGGTCTTTCCGGACGCAGTGCCAATCATGGCACCTGCAGTCAGCCTTGTCGCTGGAAGTATTCACTGCAGGAGGAGATGCGACCGGGGGAGTATATGCCGATTGAGGAGGATGAACGGGGAACCTATATCTTCAACAGTCGTGATCTCTGCCTGATAGGTCATCTGCCGGATTTGATCAACACCGGCGTTGACAGCTTGAAAATCGAGGGCCGCATGAAGAGTCTTTACTATGTGGCTGCCGTGACCAGAGTTTATAGGGCGGCGCTTGACGCCTGGCGTGATGATCCAGACAGTTATCAGGTCAATCCGCAATGGCATAGAGAGCTTGGAGCGGTCAGTCATCGTCCTTATGGCACCGGGTTCTTCTTTGAGCAGGACCATGCCTTTGTTACTGCTGAGAATAGTGACTATCTTCGAGATTGTGATTTTGTCGGTATCGTTCAGGAGAAAACACCGGACGGCGACTGGCTGGTGGGAGGGCGTAATCGCTTTAAAGGTGGAGAATGCCTGGAGATTATCGGTCCTGCCATGCGTCAAGAGGAATTCGTCTTTGTTGAAGCAGTCAATGGAAAAGGGGAGACTATTACAACTGTTCAGCCGAACGCTGTTGTGCGCATGACACTGCCAGCAGAAACGCAGCCCGGAGATATGTTACGCCGCTGGCGGAGCGATAAGTCTGCGTAATCAACTCAGACTTGCCATATCTGTCTGGTGCGAACGTCGCAACAGGTTAGCTGGCGGCCGTAGACACAGCCGGTGTCCAGTGCTATTCGGCTCGCGGTCAAGAGAGGTTCCGCAAGCGGCGTGTGACCATAGACCACGGTTTTTCCCCAATCGTAGTCCGAGGTGATAAACTCACGACGTATCCAGAGTAGATCGTTGATATCCTGCTCGGCCAGGGGGATACCGGGACGCAGGCCAGCGTGAACGAAAATGTAATCTTCCTTTTCGTAACTATTGAGGAGTGCTTCAAGGAAAGACCGGTGAGATGATGGAACTGGCCACTCCCCGTTGTTCTGGTAGCTGTGCAAGGTTTTTGGCCCACCATTCATGAGAAAAATTGTTGCGTCATGACCATCGAGATAATCGGTAAACATCTGATCATGGTTGCCACGCAAAAAAACCGTTGCTGGCAAGGATTTGCCAAATTCAATCAGGTAATCAATCACGCCGGAACTGGCAGGGCCACGATCAACGTAATCACCGAGGAAGATGACCTGGTCTCCAAGTGCTGGGTGCGACCTGAGTCATCAGTGCGTCAAGTTGGTCCAGACAGCCATGGATATCGCCAACAGCAAGTAGGCGCCCCTCTGTTTTTGTTTCATGATTCTGCATCATTCTTTCATTCTACCCGCTTTTGTCTCTCTGTGAAGAGTTGGAAAGAGTTGTTTGCTCATTATAATCGCGGCATACTGAGACGATTTCTAAACTATGTCGTTTTTTGTGAGTTAATAGATGCGTATAAAGCTTATTGCCAATCCTGTCAGTGGTGGTGATGCACGACCACGTATTCAGGCAGCTCTGGCCGCCTTGCGAAATCAAGGTGCCGACGTTGACCTTTTTCTGACGGGTGCTCGCGGCGATGCCAGAAGGGCTGCCGAACAGGCCCTGTCGGAAGGGTATGACCGCATTGTCGCCGCCGGTGGCGATGGTACACTCAACGAAGTTGTTAATGGAGTTGCTTCACCCGATCTCCCAATCGCTTTTTTGCCACTTGGTACAGTGAATGTGTTTGCTCTGGAAGCCAAAATCCCGCTGCAACTGGACAAAGCGTGTGCTCTTGCTGTCCAGGGTTCCCCACGTCAAATTGCGTTAGGAAAAATCGATAAAGAACTGTTTCTCCTGATGATCAGTGCCGGTTGGGATGCCGAGGCGGTTGCACATGTCCGTCCAGGACTCAAACGGCTGGTTGGCCGTCTGGCCTATGCCGTAAGTGCTTTGGAGGTGTTGTTGCTACGATCTCCTGCGCCGCTGGAATTGGTTCTGTCCGATGGGAGTTGTCATGCCGGTTTTGGCGTGGTTGTCAGTAACTGTCGTTATTATGGTGGTCGCTATGTGGTAACGCCTGAAGCTTCGATGTTCCGCAACAATCTTGAAGTCTGTCTGTTGCGTCAGGGTAGCCGACTGGCTATGCTGAAATTTGCCACATGTCTTTTACTAAAGCGGCCTCTACAGCCGCCGCTCGTTGAGTTCTTCACGCTTACCAGTGCTGAGCTGAGGGGTGAGAATGTTTCGGTTCAAGTTGATGGCGATGCTTGGGGATACTTGCCGGTTCGATTCGAGGCGGTACCGAGAGCAGTTGCCATGATTTTGCCGGACATTGCCAAACCAAAGCCCGGTGGAGCTTAAACTTATGTCGAAAATTATATCGCGAGAGACTGTCTTTGCCGGGCGTGTCCTGGATGTTGCGGTGGAAAAACATCAGATGCCAGATGGCAGGCAGTCGAGCTTCGAAATTATCCGTCATCCGGGTGGTGCTGCTATCCTGCCGGTATTGCCGGATGATCGAGTCCTGTTGATCAGCCAGTTTCGTCCGGCAATTGGCAAGATGATCTATGAAATTCCAGCTGGGCGCCTTGAGCCTGGAGAATCCGCACATGATTGTGCCGGTCGTGAGTTGATAGAAGAGGTCGGTTATTCCGCCGCGCAAATTCTACCGCTCGGTGGCTTCTGGAGTACGGCTGGTTTCTGTGATGAATACATCCATCTTTTTCTGGGGCATGAGCTCAGCATTACGGAACAGAAGCTGGAGCCTGACGAGATCATTGATCTCTGTCCCATGACTCTTGCCGAGGCGTTAGTAAAAGTTGAGAAAGGTGAAATTCTTGATGGAAAGACTCAATTGTCGCTATTGCTTTATGAAAAGACTTTGTGCGGGGAATGATTAATGACCAGTTTGCCTGCACATTACGCTTCGCCCATACATCTGCCCTTTAACCGGGCCTGCCTCGACGGACAGCTTGTCCTGCAGGGGCCTGGTGACAACCCGGGTGGCCCGGGATACGGGGTATTGCTGCATGGCACCAGAATGCTGACGGTACAATCACAGGGCAATTTCGTCTTGCCATTTGGGGATTGGTCCGATGAATCGGCGCTCTATCTTGGTCGCTGGCATGATCAGTCCTGTTACCTGATTGATGTGGATGACGCAACGGAGCTGCCGGAGAATTTAGAGATCTGTGGACTCCTTGATGAAAGCCCGCAGTTGTCAATAGATTTGCTTTCAATCGGCGGAATCGGACGTATGATTCTGCATTGGCAGGAGCGCAGTCGTTTTTGCGGCTATTGTGGTCAGCCGAACAGCTGGCAGGCCAAGGAATGGGGGAGAAACTGCGACTCTTGCGGCAATCATGCCTTTCCCGCTATCCATCCCTGTGCCATTGTCCTGGTGGTCCGTTCGGGAGAAGTTCTCTTGACGCGAAAACCTGAGTGGGCCCCCAATCGTTACAGTCTTGTGGCCGGATTTCAGGAGTTTGGTGAGTCACTGGAAGAAACGGCAATTCGTGAGATTGCTGAGGAGACCGGTATTATTGCTAACAATGTTCGCTATATCGGTAGTCAGTGCTGGCCTTTTCCGAGCCAGGTGATGGTTGGTTTTGTTGCCGATTATATGGAGGGAGAAATTCAGGTCGATACGACAGAGCTTGCTGATGCGCGCTGGTTCTCTCTTGGTGACTTGCCAAGCCTGCCGCCCAGGCGCAGCATCGCCCGCTATATCCTTGATAAAGCCCTGACCTTGACCTGATGAAGGTAGTGACATGACCACAGAAATTTTCAGTAAACGCTACTTCCAGCTGCCGCGTGCCGAAATCGGTCACTTACGCTTTATCCTGGAAAGTTATGATGGCCTGGCTTTCGCGCGGACTCTGGATAACCAGATTGCCGTGGTCGAGATCGCCTACCCTCCAAGCCGGGTTCGCGATGTCGAACCGTTGCTTGAGGCGCTTGCAGGAGACGTTGGCTTACAGGAAGTTGCTGCCCCTGAAATTATCCCACCCCTCTAAAGAGTGATGAGCTCAATCTTCGGCGGATCAATCAGGGCTTTTTTGACTGCACACTGGTCGGTGGCGCGAATGATGGCCTTGCGGTATCTTTCGGGAAAGTCCTTTGGCAACTGCATGGTGATCTCCACCCGATCAAGCCGCTTGGTTTCAGAGTTATGCTCAGTCGTTAATCGCAGGCGCAGGCCGTCGGTCGACAGGTCACGCTGCTGACAGAAGCGTAAAGCAAAAAAGCCGGCACAGGTGCCGAGAGAAGCGAGGAAAAAATCGAAGGGTGCGGGCGCTGTGTTTTCGCCGCCGTTTCTTTCCGGTTGATCTGTGGCGATCTCAAAACCTTTGTATTGTGCATTGACCTTAACGCCACCGGGAAAAGTGATTTCCATCATAATGTTGTTCTCCAGTATTTAGTATCAGCAACCTGTCATTGCTGTTGATCTAAAAGTGATGATAGTATGCCGCCATCCTATAAGAAAGTTGATTGACGTATGAAACCTGTTTTTGATTTTTTCAGCTCTGTGAAGCTGACCCTGACTCTATTGCTGGGGCTCTCAATTGTTGCTGTTTTTGGTACGATCTGGCCGATCGAACAGGGCACAATACAGCGTTTTGAGCTCTATTACCAGTCTCTCTGGTTCCGCCTTTTGCTTGGCCTTTTGGCTTTGAATCTGGCCGCCTGTACCTGGCGTACCTTCGTGCGGGTTTTTGGCGAAAAGAAGCGCCTGCTTAGCTTGTTGGAAAACCGTGAGCCAGCATCTCAAAAATCAGATCACGATCTGGCTTGTGATGACGTTGACAAGCTCTCTGCACGTCTGCAGAATCTGGGCTATCGCATCACCCTTTCGGGAGACTGGGTTCTCGCCCGACGTGGCCTGGCCGGGCGTTGGGCTTTGCCGATTTTGCACCTGTCAATTCTGGCTATCATGGTCGGGGCTCTGGCCGCGCAACTCGGCTTTGTCGGCACCATGAATCTCTATGTGACCCATCAGAGTGATAAATATTTCGACTGGGATATCGAAGCTGATAGTCCACTGGGCTTCACCTTCCGCCTTGATCATTTTGAGCCGCAATATTATCCAATCGATCTGCGCTTTGCTACTTACAATAAGGAGACTCGTGAGCAGCTGCAGGAGTTCACCACCCGCGAAGGGGAAACCGTGGTTCTCTCTCCTGATTTGAGTGTGCAGGTGCTGCGATTTTTTCCCGAAGAGCAGCATCTGGTGCTTGGTATTGTTCGTGAGGGTGCCATGATTGGCGAGTATCATAGCTTGAGTGGCGAAAGAACGTATCCAAACAGCATCGATCCAGGTGTTGAGATCAAACCGACCGCTTTTCGTGATCCACTTCTCAAACAGTTACACGCAGAAGTTTCGATTCTGGAGAATGACGAAGTCGTACGCCAGGGGATTATAGAGGTCAACACGCCTATGGTTCATCGTGGTGTGGCAATTTATCAGACAGCCTATAGTCGTGATGAATCAGGTTTCTGGACCTGTGGCTTTCAGCTCTCTAAAGACCCCGGCGAGCCGTTGGTCTGGTTGGGTAGTATCGTTCTGACCCTGGCTATTTTGCTGGTTTTCTTTCTGCGATTTTATGCTGTGGGGATTGTGCTGACAACAGATGGGGCTCGGTTGATTTCTTTGGCGGGGTTTCATGGTGATGTTGGCAAAGAGAAATTAACGGCGTTGGTTGCAATTCTAAAACGTGTGGATGGAGGGGATGGTAGTAAAATCAATCCTCAGTAGCAGTCCGAGTCTCTCCAATATTCAGTAAACCTTTTACTCTTCGCTCTGTTTGCGTTCTGTGTTGATGAAGGGGCACGTTGAAAATATTCGGCTAAATGATGTTTTTTGTTGTGTGTCAGTGGCAGGGTTTCCAGGAATCACTCAGATCAACAGATTTTGACTTTCATTAGTCTCTGGAACAACATCTAGGACACTCCGATTTTTAACGTTTGAGAATGATCGGCGTATATTGCCAAGTGTGTCAGTTGCTTGGTGAATAGGAATTTTTGGGGATATGATCTATTAATGCCAAGCCATCCGCACTACTGCGGGTGGCTTTTTTGGTTTGCCCAGCGTAGCGGGCAACCCCGGTCTGTTGGGAGAAACAGGCGTCGCCCCGATCAGGGGGAAGACAATCCGAATCGCAAGGGCGTTGCTGGTAACGGCCGGGTCTGAAGGAAGCGATAGGAAGTGAACAGCACATAGCGCAAGCGAACCTGATTCGGCGCGGCGGGTGGGTAAGCGTGCTAAATAGCTGAAAGCCCGATGCCTGATCAGACCCGTAGTGTGATTGGGATGGAGTTGTTCACAGGGAGTCCGAGGTAACTGGGGAAGCCTTGCATCGTTTTAATGACCGAGCGGTTGGTTGTTGAATAAGTGACGGCACAAGGGGCAGCCCGAGGCCAAATCGATGCGGTGTGAGGTGGCAGATGAATCCGTAGTAGTGATGAAGTCCCGGCCTGAGAAAGCTGGTAACAGTCTGGAGGGTAAAACCGGGACGATCCGCCGCTTTGTTGGTGGGGGCCGTTGCGTGCCAAAAGCCGCAACGGAGTGCGAAGGGAGGAAGTTTATTCGAAGGTCTCTGGAAGCTGTTTTGAACGTCAAGCCGGACACAAGCCGCCCGACGGGGCGGGACACGCTATCTGCGGTCGGTTGTAAAAGACTCTCTGCGGGTAATGGTCGTCCATCTGAAGTA
>PVMK01118572.1_pt1 | contig 19345 bp, 17 predicted proteins | sample 1853481 | NCBI WGS metagenome assembly PVMK01 (sample SAMN08533507, study PRJNA380276) | Marine sediment metagenome, whole genome shotgun sequencing project. | reverse complement strand
AAAACTTTGAGAAGTTTCGTTTTTCATTTGACAAGTTTTCGGGGTGAAAATTTATCGCCGGGAGAAATCTGAATTCAACTCTACTGAGACGGGCAGGGTCGGCGCAGGAGGAGCGATTTCGGCTGTTTTGGCTTGATCCGGATCTGGTCACTCGATGAGCCGTAGCGAGTTGATTGCGGGGGCGCTTCAATTCGATGGTACACTGATCGATGACTTCACCCCGCGCGTCCCTGTGAGGTCATGTTTCGATGTCCGGGTTGAAGGAACTATCGAGCGATCAATTGCTCGCGCGGCTGCTGGAGCTGGTTCGCCGCGGGCGCAAACTCGAGGCGGATTTGATCGCGCACTTGGCGGAGGTGGATGGGCGAAGGCTCTACCTCCGCGAAGGCTGCCCTTCGATGTTCGCCTATTGCGTGGACGTACTGCGCTTCGCGGAGGCGGTCGCCTACAAGCGGATTGCGGCGGCGCGCGCGGCGCGAAGATTTCCCGTGATTCTAACGGCGCTTCGCTCGCTTCATCTGACAGCGGTGAGTTTGCTTGCGCCACAGCTCACTGTGGAAAACGCGGCTGAGCTCTTGGCTACAGCCGAGCATCGGACAGCCGACGAGATACGCCGCATGTTGGCGGACCGTCGGCCGAAAGCGGGCGTTGTTTCTTTGGTGAAGCGGGTCGGCCAGGTTCCCGAGAAAGCCGAGTTTGAGAAAGCCGAACTCGGGAAGGAGAGTGGGATCCCAGCATCGCCCGCTGCTCCGTCAGCAAAACCCGCTGTAGCGGCCGCCCCCGTCTGTGGCCCGCCGGAGCCACTTGGTGAAGAGCGCTATCTGATCCGATTCACGGCAGACGGCGAACTCTACGAACAGATTCAGCAACTCAAAGCGCTGATGCGCCACCAGATCCCAGATGGGGACGTCGGGAAGATCCTCGCGAAAGCTGCTGCCGTTCTTCTCAAGCAAGTGCGTGCGCAGAAATTCGGGGAATGTTCCGTCCCGCGCGCGGCGCGAAGCGAGCGCTCTGCGCAGGTCGCGGGCGTTGAGTCGGCGGGGCGAGCTGAACCGGCCATCACAAGTTCTTCATCACGCCAGATACCAGCTTCAATACGCCGCGCGGATTCGAAACGAGACGACGAACGCTGCACGCTTGTATCTGCAACCGGCCGTCGCTGCGGTTCTCGCGATTTTTTGGAGTTTCACCATTGCGAGCCGTGGGCCAGGTCTCGATCGCATGCGATCGATGGGATCACGCTGCGATGCCGCGCTCATAACCAGTACGAAGCCGAGCGAGATTTCGGTGCGAAGCATATGGAGCGCTTTCGCAGACGAAGCCAGCCAGAGACTGCAATGTCGCTTACGCAGGCCTCCTCGTTGCTCCCGGACGGCGAAGCGATGCTTGCACCCCCGAGTCGCTCCACCGCCCTTTAACGCAAGCTCGATCTAAATCCAGTTGAAGGAAATCTGTAACGGGGTGAACATTGTGAGATCGATCGAGATTGCACGGAACCAGCTGACGGTAATTCTCTCGGGGTGAAACATCAGGGCGCAACTGGATCTAAATCCAGTTGGTTGTGCGGAATCTCGCTGCCGGGCGATCTTGTCAGATCGATCGAGATTGCACGGAACCAGCTGAAGGTAATTCGCTCAGGGTGAAACATCGGGGCGCAACTGGATTTAAATCCAGTTGGTGTCACTTCAGGCAGAATTCGGGCAGCAGCGAATTTCGCGAGAGCGGCGCTCGCGAGAAACGCTCTGCGCGGTGAAAATTTAACCCAGGCAGTAGGGATCTAGCGCGCGTTGCGGGTAATCGCGGGCTGGCTGACACGAAGCTATGATCGCGCGGTGACGATGACGTTGCTTCGGACACCGGAAGCAGATACCGAGGGGTTGCTCGACTACCCGTTCGCGGCCAACTATCTGGACGTCGGTGACGCCGACGCGGGCTCCTTGCGGATGCACTTCGTCGATCACGGCCCTCGCGGCGGTCCCGTGATGCTGTTGCTGCACGGTGAGCCCAGCTGGAGTTATCTCTACCGGAAGATGATTCCGCCGCTCGCGGCGGCCGGCATGCGGTGTATCGCACCCGATCTCATCGGCTTCGGCCGATCCGACAAACCCGCCGAGCAGAGCGATTACACCTATGCAAGACACCTGAACTGGGTGCGCTCATTGCTCGATCAGTTGGAACTCGGCGACATCAACCTGTTCGGGCAGGACTGGGGCGGGCTGCTCGGCCTTCGTTTGCTCGCCGAACGGCCGCAGCGATTCGCCTCGGTCTGCGCTGCGAATACCTTTCTGCCCGCAGGGCAAATCAAAATGTCAGAAGCCTGGCTGCGCTGGCTCGATTTCTCCCAGCGCGTTCCGGAGCTGCCCGTGGGGAAGATCATCAGCATGGGTTGTGTCAGACCGGTGCCCGATGACGTGCTCGCAGCCTACGACGCACCGTTCCCGGACGAATCCTACAAAGCCGGTGCGAGGGTCTTCCCGCTGCTGGTACCCGTCGAGCCAACGGCGGAAGAAGCGCTGAACAACCTGGCCGCGTGGAAGGTGCTCGCGGAATACAAGCGGCCGTTTCTGACATTATTCGCCGACGGCGATCCGATCATGGCTGGGGTCGACAAGATCTTGCGCGCGAAGATTCCAGGTACCGCCGGTCAGCCCCACAAGATCATCCGCAACGCCGGCCATTTCATCCAGGAAGACGCGGGCGAAGAACTCGCGGACGAACTGATCAAATGGTTGCTCTGACTGCCAACAACCTGAGGAGGTAACGATGAAGCTTTACGGAACCAAGGTCTCACGCGCCATGCGATCGATCTGGGCCGCCGAGGAAGTGGGTGTCGACTACGACTGGATCCCGACTTCGTTTCGGGAAGAGAGCAAGACGCCCGAATACCTCGCGATCAATCCCAACGGCCGGATCCCCGCGCTCGTGGATGGCGATCTCGTGCTCTTCGAATCGATGGCCATCAATCTCTATCTCGCCAAGACCTACGGCGGCAAGCTCTATCCGAGCGATCCGCACGATGAAGCACGCGCGCTTCAGTGGACGATCTGGGGCCAGACCGAGCTCGAGCCGCACTTGATTCCGATGCTGCTGAACAAGATTTTCTTGCCCGAAGACCAGCGGGATCCTGCGATCGTCGCGAAGACAGAGACCGATATCCAGCGACCGCTGGCTGTTCTCGACGCGCACCTCGCGGATCGGGAATACCTGCTCGGCGGCGATTTTTCGATTGCCGACCTGAACGTCGCGGGGACTCTTGCGACCGCGCATTTCGCGAAATTCGACTTCTCGAAGTACGAGAATGCGACGCGCTGGATGAGCCGATGCACGGGGCGGCCGTCGTTCGCGCGCACGCAGGCGAAATAGTTCCAACGCCGACGCGATATCGTTGCCGGAAACCCGAGCGGCTCGATGTTCGCATCGAGCGCGTCGCCACCAATCCGGGTGGTGCGAACCGCCTCGGCAGGAATTACACACTCTCTGGCGTTGTTGGTGACGTGAAGATCGTCTCGCTGCACACCGACAAGGACGGTCGCATTCCTCCGCGCTGATTGAAGCGTCGCTTGGAAAGCGCGAGGCGCTGTTCAAAGATATTCCGATCGCGTCTAGAGCGTGCGGAGGGGGTTTTCAACCACGAAATGGTTGGCGTGCGGATCAGTCCTGGTTTCCCAGGTAGTGGAAGCGGATACCCACGTGCGCGCGGAACATCCATGGGTCGACCTTGACCTTGAACAGCGCGGTGGCGTCATCCGTCCCGAGCTGGTCGTCGTAGGACGCGGTGGCGCTGAAGGAGATCGTCCGATCGTCGACGATGGCGTAAGCGCGTCCCACCCATGAACAGCGAAACGCCGAGCGGGCCGATTCGAGCCGCATCCATCTCGATGTCCAGTCCTGGGCCGATTCCGTTGAATCTCTGGGAATCACTGGCCGCGAGGGACTCCGGCTGGCGCAGGAAGCCCTCGTGCTGGGTGCCAGTACTGTCGGTGGTGTCGGTACACCCGCCCCTGAACTCGTTCGGCAGGCCAGGGAGCGGAAACACATCAGCGCAGGCCGCATTGACCACCAAACCGTCGACCTCGACCTTGTAGTTGATCCACCCGATGGAGGGCTTGATCCGGAGCTGACGCTCAGGATACCTGGAGCGGAAAGGCCACGCCCAGGCTCGCGCCGAAGGCGAGGGTGTCGACCTGCGTAATCGTGTTGGTGCCCTGACCGTTGGCGTTGTCCTCATCGTAGGGCCTTCGCGCGGATCGGATCTCCGTTCGCGTCTCTCGGCTCCTTTGTTGCGCACGGCGCAGTGGGTTCCGGGCCGCGGATGCAGCCTGGATCTCCCTCCACCGCGAGGTCGCGGTCGGACGCGAACGTGGGCAGGATCTCACCGCTCAGGAACAGCCTCGGTCTCAACGGGAGCGGGAGCGCGGGGCTCATCACTTCCAGGGAGCCACCGACGAACGGAGAGACGGCCGTGTCGCTCCCTTCGATCAAGCCTCGAAGGGGTGTGGAGTCGGAATTCACGTCCACCAGGAAGGAATCGGAAGTCCCGTCCTGATTCTGGATGGTGACTCCGCCGCTGATCGCCAGCGAGGGAACCCAGCGATCTTCTCCCGCCTGCTTGGTGGGTTCCTCTGGATCGCCGCCGTCAACCGCGAGCGAAGCGGCCGGAAACAGCGCTCCGAGCGCGGCGATCACCGAGAAAACTTTTACGCCATTTCGCACGGCTTCATAGTATTATCACATCTGGACGGCCCGGCGTGACCTCGCGAGTGAGGCATGCAGCTCTTCCGGCTTGATTGAATGGCCAAAAGTGAGTGGCCAGGCGCAGATGGCCTAAAGGACGGGATGAAGAATCGGTTCATGGTGGAGGGGCCGAGGCCGCTCCCGACCGAGTGCAACGGCACACGAAGCTCGCTCGCGCCTCTGATCGGGCTCGGTTTCGCAGTGGCGATTCTCGCCGCGGCGTTGGCCGAGGCAGAGGAACCGGAGCCCGTCGTTCCGGCGGGTGATTCCGAACCGCTAGAGACCCCGTCCGATCCTCCCACCGAGCCGGAACTCGGTTCCGAATGGGAGCCTTCCCTCGAAACCGATATCGAAGAGATCCTCATCTTCGGTTCGGAATCAGATGCCACGGGCGATTTCTCGGACGCCGACTCCGTGACCGCCTTCAGCTCCGATGACCTTACAGCGCTGGGTGTCAAGGACATCGCCGACCTCTCGAGCTTCACCCCCAACCTGGAAATCGTGACGTCTGGCGCGACGACGCCGACCTTCTTCATCCGCGGCGTCGGCCTCAACGACTTCAACCCGAACTCCACCGGTGCTGTCGCCATCTATCGGGACGATGTGGCGATCAACGCTCCCGCGCTCCAGCTCTCGCCTCTCTTCGATATGGACGCCGTCAACGTCCTGCGCGGACCCCAGGGGACGGGCCTCGCGCGCAATGCGACGGCCGGGGCGATCAAACTCTACTCGCGCATGCCGACGGGTGAGTTCGGCGCCTCGGTGCGCTCCGAATTCGGCAACTACAACTCTCGTAACTTCCAGGGCTTCGTTGAGCTGCCTTTCCTCGAAGACATGCTTTCGGGTCGCTTCGCGTTCCTTGTCTCCGAGCGAGACGGCACCATGAAGAACCGGTGTGGCGGGGCACCGCCGGCCATCGACCCGTTTCGGACCCCGTCTCCACCACGGGCGGTGCGGGACGCACAGGGCAAGACGGCCAATGATCCGCCCTGGTCGATCTGCGGCGAGCCGGTGCTCACCGGGTTCTCCGACATCCCAGCAGGCCTACCGTCCAAGATCAACGACATCGATCTCTGGGCTGCGCGCGGAACCCTGCTCTTCGAGCCCACCTACAACATGAGCTGGCTGCTCAACGCACACGGCTCCCGCCGCGACGAACTGACCCGTTTGGGCCAGGCCTACGGAACGAATGGCTTCTTTTGCCTGAACGGCGATATCGACAACTGCTTTCCGGGAAGGCGCTTGTATCCGGACGGCTCGCGGATCGCCAACGTATTGGGCGGAACGCAGGGGGGGATAAGCGGAACCTATCAGACGCGGGAGGTCCAGGCGCGCCTGGAGCAGCTGGCCCCCTGCATGAAGGGTGTCCCCGGTGGTCCGCAAGGGGCCTGCGGGATCGCGGACCGCGCCGATGTCAACGCGGCGAAGCTTCAGGTGGCGAATGAACTCGCCCAGCATCTCGACTCCAAGCCGTGGGAGGGCGACTTCAACATCTGCAGCCCAGACAGAGACGTCAATCCCGACAGACCCGGTGTTCAGTGTGGCAAAGACGCCGGAACGACGACGAACGACACCTGGGGGGTCTACCTCAAGGGCGACGTCGATCTGCCCTGGGAATGCGGCTGACCTCGACCACCGGTTACGACAACTACGACCGATTTGTCGACACGGACCTCGACTACTCGCCCCAGACTTTGTTCCACATCACCCTCGACGACGAGGGCTGGCAGACCACCCAAGATCTCAAACTCGAAGGGACCATCGGCGATGAGGTTTCTTTGCGCTGGGAAATCGGTGGCTGGTTTCTGCGCGAGCAACTCGACGTCGAGGTCAAGAACGATCTGGGCATACGCAACGTGGGGGTCGGGCGGCGCGAGTACACCCAGGATCTCTGGAGCACGGCGGGCTACCTGAGTCTGGCCTTAGACTTCGGGAACGACTTCACGTTGTACGGCGGCTTCCGTTACACCTGGGAGCAGAAGAAGCCCGACTTCGAACTAAACACCGCGGTCCAGCCAGACATTCAGTTCCTAGCAGATTTGAACAATACCTGGGACGCTCCGACGGGCACCGTGCGTCTCACCTACCGCTTCCGCGACGACACCCACGCCTTCTGGAAGTACACGCGCGGCTGGAAACCGGGGACCTACAACGCCACCAGTTCCTTGTTGAATGATTTTTCCACCGGCGTCACGTTTGCAAATGTCTCGGTCGCGACGCCCGAGGAGATCGATTCGTTCGAAACCGGCTTGCGCGGGAACTGGTTCGACGGACGCATGGCTCTCGAATTTGCGTTTTTCTACTACTCCTACCAGGACTACCAGATCTTTACCGCGCAGCAGTTCGAGGGTGGCCAGCCCGAGTTCGTGATCCTCAATGCGGATGACGCCGAAATGTACGGTGCTGAGCTCGACGCCGCATTCAAACCGTGGTTGGGGACGTACATCAATGTCCGCTTCGGTTGGCTCGAGAGTCAGTTCCTCGATTTCGTGCAGCTGCAACAGGAAAGGGTTCTTTTGGGGAACCAAAGGATCACTGTCAACCGAGAAATCCAGAACACGGGCAACAGGCTGCTCAACTCTCCCCAGTACAAGGTCACGCTCACCGCAGAGCAGACCTTCGATATCGGGAACTGGGGCTCCATTACCACGCGTTACGACGGGACCTGGACCGATACGACCTACTACGATGCGACGGAGGGTCGCGGGATTCCGAACGTGCAGAACTTTCAGTTCCTACCGGAAGACACCATCGCGCAGCGCGACTTCTGGTTGCACAATCTGATCGTTACCTACAGGACACCCGACGAAAAGATCGAACTCTCCGGCTGGGTGCGCAACCTCGCGAACAAGGCCTACAAGACCTTCGCGTTCGACGGCAGCACCTTCAACAATACGACCATCTACAACGTGGGCGATCCGCGAACCTACGGCGTGACCTTTACCGTCCTCTTCTGACGCTGCGATCTCGAGATCGCGTTCGTGGGTCGGAGAGCCGTCAGGGGATCTGGTAGCCCAATGCGCGCAGCAGGTTGAGTTCGAGTTCGCCGATCTCCCGCGTCGGTGCCTCGCCCCAGGTGGGCTCGGTCTCGTAATATGCGTCCGCCGTCGCTCTTAGTCTTTCGAGCGTCTCCGGCTCCTCGGCAGCCAGATCGCGAAGCTCGCGCGGGTCCTCTCTCGCATCGTAGAGTTCCTCGGTGCGGCGATCCCCAGCCTGTTCCACGCGCACGTAGCGGTACGCACCCTCTACGACCGCAATCGCAGGCAGGGGATCGCTGTCCCGCTGTGCCCAGTTCTGGTCGAGGTCGGCGATCGTGGGCGGGCTCTCTTCGTCGGGGGGTTGCCCTGACGCGCTCGACAGGATGTCCGGGAGCCTGGAGCGACCGTCGATCCCCTGCGGTGGCTCGAGGCCTAACAGGTCGAGAATCGTCGGCCAGATGTCGACGTTGCTCGTGCGCGCCTCCACGACGACGCCGGGCTCGATGCGGAAGGGTAGCGAGAGCAGGAACGGAACCTCCGTCGTCTCGCGGTAGACCCGGCGCGCATGTCCTTCGAAGCCGCGCTCGAGGAAGGCCTCGCCGTGGTCCGAAGCGACGGCGATGACCGTGTTCTCGAGTTGACCGAGCTCGGCGAGGGCCTCGAGGAGAATCTCGATCGAGCCGTCGGTCCAGCGGATCGAGTTGTCGTAGATGTCCGAGTAGCTGGCGCCAAAGAGCGCGGACTCTTCGTCGTAGATGTACTCGTGGAGGTCCATCAGGTGCAGATAGAGGAACCAGCGCTGCTGGCCGTTGACGCGCGCGAACTCGACGGCGGCCTCGATCAAGCCTTCGTCGGTACCCTTCTCGCTGAGCGTCGGGTTTTCGCGCCGAACCTGCGGCGGCAGGGGTTTCGGGACCGGGCGCTGGTAGACCTCGAAGCCCTGGTCGAAGCCGAAGGTCGGCGCGACCCAGCCGTTGCGGTAGAGCCCAATGGTCTGGAAGCCCGCCTCGCGCAAAACCTCCGTCGCCATCTCGCGCAGCGTCCGGGATCACGTCGTCGAAGCGCGTGATGCCGGTTCGAGCGGGGTAGAGCCCGGTCCAGAGGGAGGCCATCGAAGACTTGGTCCACGATGATTGCGCGAGATGGCGATCGAAGCGCACGCCCGTGTGCGCCAGTCGGTCGAGGACCGGGCTCGTGTCGCGCTCGTAGCCGTAGCTGCCGAGGCGCTCGGCGCGAAGCGTGTCGATCACGATGAACAGTACGTTCAAGTCGTCGCGGTCCCGGAGCCCTGCGATGTCCTCGGCGGACCCGCGCGGGCGGCGATCCCAGCCTTCCGGCTGCTGGCTCTCGACCAGGATCGACAGGAAGGCGATCAAGCTGAGGCCCGCAGCGACGAGCCAGGGCCAACGTTGCTCGAGCAGTCGCTTCCGCACGGCACGCAACCTAGCGCAGCAGGCTGGGTCTGGTTCGGTTCCATCGCCTATGTTCGTCCGATGCGTCCCATCATCCAAGCGAGTCCGCCCCGAATCCTGCTCCGCTGCGCGCTTGCCGCAGGGCTGATCGCCTGCCTCGCGCTCGCCGGCTGCGAGGAGGCCGATCCCCTCGAATCCATCCGCGAGCAACAAGCGGCCGGGGACATCGCGGGATCGGTCGAGCCGCTGCGGGAGCTGCTGAAGACGCGCCCCGATGACTCGGAGGTGAGTCTTCCTCTACGGGCGGGCACTCGCGCTCACCCAGCAGTCGAACCTCGCGATGTGGTCGTTGCGCAAGGCGATGAAGGATCCCGAGTGGCTCGTTCCGGCCGGGCTGCAGCTGGCTTTTCTGGCGCTCGACGCGCGCGACTTCAACGAGGTCGTCGAGATTACCGGGCAGATCCTGCAGAGCGAACCCGAAAATGTGTCGGCGCTGCTGATGAGAGCCAACGCGCACGCGCACTGGAAGAAAGCCCCCGAGCTTGCGCTGGCCGACGCGAATCGCGTGCTCGAACTCGATCCCGACAAGCTCGAAGCCTACGAGCCGCGCATCCTCGCTCTGCTCGCCCTCGACCGGCTCGACGAAGCCAGCGAGTCGCTCGCGGAGGCCGGTCGTCGACTCGTCGAACTCGAGGCAACCGGGGCTGTGCTGGCCTGGCACTGCACGACTACCGCGGCCTTCGAGCAGGAGAGCGGGGACCTCGAGCAGGCGCGCAAGACCTGGGTCGCGTGTCTCGACGCGCATCCGGCCGACCTGGGAGTGCTGTCGGAAGCGATGAACTTCTACGACGCACATGGGGAGCCGGACCGAGCGCTCGCGATTTTGCGGGCAGCACTTGCGGACGCTCCGACCTCTCGGAGCCTCCGGGTCGCGTTGTCGCAGCGGTTGCGTCTCATGGGAGAGGCCGCCGAGGCTGAGGCGGTGCTTCGCGAGGCGACGCGTTTCGAAGACCCCCAACTCGCCGCTGCTGCCTGGATGGATCTGGGCGACCTCCGCCAGGCGTTGGGCGAGTACGGTGCGGCAGCGGACGCGATGGAACAGGCCTTCGAGCTAGCGCGCGAGGCGGGTGCACCGAACCCGGATCTGTTGTTCGGATACGCGGATACCCTAGTGCTGGCCGGCCGACTCGTTCGCGCGCTGGAAGTTGCGGAAGAACTCCCCGTGCCGGCCCGCCGCCAGCTGATCCGTGCGCGTGTCGCGCAGGAGCAGCGCGATCCCGCTCGGGCGCTCGAGGAGTTCGACGAGGCCCTCCGACTTTGGCCCGACAACCCCTGGGCTCGGTACTACGCGGCACTTGCGGCCGAGGAGCTCGGCGACTTCGAGCGCGCCCTCGCCGAGTACCGGTTCGCGGTCCGCATCTCGCCGGGCGCGACCGATGCGCGCACGCGCGGCGCGGACCTGTTGCTCGCCCAGGGCCAACCGAGCTTCGCGGTTCAAATGCTCGTCACCGCGACGGGGCAGGCGCCTCTGGAGATCGAGGGACAGCTGCTGCTCATGCGCCTGTCGGCCCTTCTCGGCGACATGACGACTGTGCGCGACTCGCTCGTGCAGATCGGGCAGAGTCACCCCGCGTGGGTCGGGCGGGCGTTGGCCGCGGCGGCCGAGGGCCTGGCGAAACGGGCCGGCCCGGACGTGGCGCTGGGCATGCTGTTAACGGCGCCGGGGGTAAACTTCAATGCTCCCCGATACGCGGCGGCCCTGCGCGCGCTCGTGCGATTTTCGCATGAGGCCGGTGAAACCGCCGCGACACAGGACGCGGTTCAGCAGACTCTTGCGATCCATCCCGATTCCGGTGCGTTCCAGGAGATCCGCGGTTTCGACCTCGAGCTATCGGGAGTGCCAGCCGCGGCCGTGCGCGCCGCCTACGCGCGCGCACAGGAACTCGAGCCCCGAAATCCCCAGGCGCTGGCGAGCTTGGGACGGCTCGAATCGAGCGACGACCCCGAGGCGGCGCTCGCTCTGTTCGATCGGGCGGCGGCCGCCGATCCCGCGGACCCCGCCCCGAAACTCGAGGCGGCGCGGGCCCTCATCGCCAGCGGGAAGCTCGCCGAGGCCGAGGAGCGGCTCGACGCCTTGCTGCTCGAGCACCCCCTGGAGGCTGAGGCCGCTGCGGAGCGCGCTCGGTTGGACCTCGAGCGAGGGGTCGCGACGGCGCGGACGCTCGAACGGGTCCGGCGCGCGGTGCGCTTTGGCGGCGGGGCCGATGCTCTCGAGCTGCTCAGTCGGGTCCACGCGGAGCGCGGTGAGCCCGAGCCCGCCGCGCGGGCGGCGGAACGCGCTCGAGCCCTTCGCGAAGCACGGGCTTCCGAGCCCGAGTAGCGGCGTTCACGCCCACGTACCCCAGCGGGGGGTGAAGGAGCTCTCTCGTGAGCCTAGGGCGCGGTTAGGCAACGTGCAGCGCTAAGCCCCCGGGGAATCAAGAGAAAAGGTTTCGCCAGAAGTGGAAGAGAGTTTCTCCCCACTACCTCGGTGCATCTCGCCCGAGAGCCTCGCCAGGCCTCAAGCCCTTATTTTTATTGTTGACTTCTATCAATCGCCCGGGGTAAAACGGATTGGCGCGAAGATTGCATTTTCTATTGATGTGGTAATAGGATGGGCCCGAGTGCCTGAAATTTAGTCCATTGAGGACAAGGAGACAGACTGATGTCCCTCAACCGCCTGATGTTATTCATTTCATGCTTATTGCTCAGTTTCGGCTGGGCGGCTGCGGTTCACGCCAAAAACTTCTCCCTCGTCAACGGAGGTGGACAGTTTCAAGTTGGTGGTGGACTCCCGCTGCCGATCCAGCTGACCAACCCGACGGCGACAGGGACAGTATTTCCGTCGCTCCTGGTTCCCGCGAAGGCGGGTCAGGTCATCTTCGGAACCACCGCGATGGCGGTACAGAAGAAGCTCACGATCCCCGCCAGCGTGCTTTCGAAGCCTGCCGCCCAGTTGACACTGGGTCAGTTCGGCCAGAACCCGACCCTCTACGCGGTCGCGACCAACCTCGGCTTCGTATGGCCCGCCGCTAACGCGGTGATGTCGACGGGTGCTCGAACGGGAGCCAAGACGACGACGCTCACCACGGCCCTCGGGAACAACATCCGGTACTCGAATCCGCTCGCGTCGAAGTTCGGCGGGCCGGCTCAGTTTCTCCTTTCGCCGGGGCCCGCGGCGGGTCTGTACACCGCGGCGCCAGTGACACTCTACGGGATCGCCGTACCGGGGCCTGGGAATCCCCCCTGTGTGCATACGGCTCTCACGACCGGCATGGGAGGACCCTTCCCCGGTCCTGGTAGCCCCGCCTGTGTCGCCGGACTCATTCAGGCGCTGCCCACAGGGCTTGCTGGCCCCGGGGGCCCGCTGGGTGATGTCATATCGACGCCCGGCGGAACTCCGGCAGCTGTCCTTGCCGGCGGCCCGATCCCCGGCGTGGGCATCGGCGCGTTCGGTCCGAACGGGACCGTCCAGTTCTTCACGTTCACGCCCGCAGGCACCATGGCGGGCCTCACCAACATGGCGACGAGCGTCGCGGCCCCGTTCACGACGGGGATGATCACGCTCTCGGCGCCCCTCGCTGCCGGTGCACCTGAGATCTTCACGATCACGGGCAAGGACAGCCGGACGGCGGGTGGTGCGGGCACCATCCAGCTGGTCTCGGGTGCGTTGAGCCAACGAACCACCTCGGGCCCCAACGCGAACCGTGGCTGGGTCCGGCTGGTTCTGGCCCTTACGCACGACCTGCCGGCATTGTCGCCGTCGATGAGCGTGGTTTTTGCCGTGATCATGCTGGCGACGTTCGGCTTCGCGGTACGGCGGTTCTCTACCGTTTCGCGATAGAGCCATTTTTGTTCCCAAGCCGGGGCGGGTCGACTCGTGTCGACCCGCCCCGGTCTTCTTTCTGCTGAGCCAGGCACTCGGGCGACGGATCGCTGTCGTCTGGATGGCGGCGCTGTTTCTAGCCTGCGCGTCCGATGGCCCCTTACCGCACCCCCATCTCGAACCGATCTGGCGAGACTTTCTCGCGTTGCCAGCCGAACGCGCGCTGGCGATTGCCGGAGATCCCCGGCGGGATCGCTGGGTAGTTGGGGTTTCCGGTGGCCAGGCTACGCGCGATCAGGCAGAGGCTGCGGCGCTTGCCGAGTGCCGAAGGCGGCGCGGAATTCGCCGGATGCAGGCCGCGTGCGTGCTCTACGCGGTCGGAGATGAGATCGTGTGGCGGAGGCATTGAAGCACCTGCCGTGTATCAGCCATGGATCGGCGCTAACGACCGGGAGCCCGCACCTTCTCCCGAGCCCCCTCCGAGAGCGACGACTGGAGGAGCCAGGCCTCGGCCGCGTCTTCGTCGATCTGTCGCCACGCGCGCGCGACCTCGGTGAGCACGATCTCGCGTTCCTCGTCGCCTTCGATCCGTTCCGCCCACTCGATTGCGTCGGCGGGCGAATCCGCACTGAGCAATCGCGCGTAGACGGGAAAGACCGGTTGGAGCCACGCTTCCGGCTCCCCGGCCGTCTGGGTCTGCATCCAAGCCAGTGTCGCCTCGCGATCGATCTGTCCCCATAGCGCGAACGCGGCCCGCACAGCGAGGTTCTTATCGTGACCCTCGGGTGCTGCCTCCGAGAGCCACACGAGAGCGGCCGCTCCGTCGCTGCGCACCCAGCGCCTGGCGATGATGCTGCGCATGTTGTTGCCGTGGGGGCCTTCGCAGTGGGCCTCGCACCAGCGGAGGACGGCGTCGTGGTCGAACAGTGGCAGCGCAGCGGCCATCTGGCGGTACACGGCCATCTTGTAGGTCGCGTCGTCGGCGGGGACCGACTCGGCCCAGCGCACGGCTGCCTCGATCCCCTGCGCCTGGATCATGGCGCGTATGTAGGTGGCGATCGCGCGCTGACGCGTGAAGCCCATGCCGATGTGCGGATGTACTGCGCGAGTTCGGCGGGGTCTGCTGTGAACCAGCCGCGCACCAGCGCGACCTGCACTGCATCGCGTACGTCGGGGTTTTGTGCGGCCCACTGCTCGGTGGCGTTCGCGGCGGCCTGCGGATCTGCTCCGGCCCAGAGCGTGAGCGAGGTCATGACGGCGGCGAGGCGATAGCCCGGTGGTGACTTCTCTACCGACCAGCGCGAAGCGTCCTCGCCTTGGTGGGTCGCCCAGAATCGCACCAGCAGCTCGAGCTCGGTGGCTCCCAGGTCGAGGGACGTATCCTCCAGCGTCTGCTTCACCGCCGGAACGAACTCTGGGCTCAGGGTCGGAAGCAGAACCCCGAGCCTTCGCGCCCTCGAGTAGGCGTCCTGGTCTCGGAGTATGTCTTCGAGAGATTTTCGGACTACGTCGGCGGCGGGGTCGTCCGCAGCGGTCGCTTCGGGCTCGACGGGCTGGGAAACAGTGTCTTCCAGAGGCGGTTCCGGGTCGCACGCGGTGATTCCCGATCGCCACCAGAGCCGCACCAAATAGAGTCATACCCAAGGCCGAGCGCAGAATTTTCTTCATGATGCGGCGAGGATAACCAAGCGCGAGGGGTAGCTCCAAAGCTCGGGACGACGGCGCTGCACCCGACGGGTTGTGTCCCAAAGATTGTGCTGATCGCGATCAAACCCCTGTGCGATCGGGGCCTTTGAGAATCGGTGCCATAGCGCGGGCGGAAGTAGCTGCCGTGACTGCGCAATCTTCACAGCGAGCACAATCTTTGGGACACAACCCGACGGTTGGGCTGGGGCGCGCCTGCCCGGATACAGTGAGCGGCGGAAGCAACGAGCACGGAGCCCCAAAACCAATGGACGCCCGATTCGCGCTGTTGCTCAGCTGCTTTTTCCTGTCGGGCTTTGCGGCGCTCCTCTATCAGACCGCCTGGACGCGTGAGCTGAGCTTCGTGTTCGGGACCTCCGAACTCGCTGTGGCTGCGGTCCTCGCGGCCTACATGGGAGGGCTCGCGCTGGGCGCCGCGGCGGCCGCACGCTTCGCGATGCGGCTGCGCCGGCCCGTCCTGGCTTACGGCGTGCTCGAACTGGCGATCGCCCTGTCCGCTTTGTCGGTGCCCAGCGGTATCCGGCTGATCAACGCGATGTACGTCGGCCTGCTGGGCGGCGGCAGCGAGCTGCTCGAAGGCGGGGCCACAGCGGCCACGGTGTTCCAGCTCGCAGCCGCCTTTGCGGTGCTGCTGCCTCCGACGGCGTTCATGGGGGCCACGCTCCCCCTGCTGGCGCGTCACGCCGTGCGCAAGGAGGCGGAAATCGGCCCTCGGGTGGGCGTGCTCTACGCGGTGAATACGGCGGGCGCGATCGCGGGCACGGTGTGTGCGGCCTTCTGGCTGATGCCCGAACTCGGGCTGCGACACACGGTGTGGGTGGGCGCGGCGCTCAACGGGCTCGTGTTTGCGCTGGCCGCGCTGCTCGCACGGGGCGCGGCGAATCCCCCGGTCGCGGAACCCGGGCGCGCTGCAGCGCCGCCCGCCGCCTGGATCCTCCCGGCCATCGCGCTCTCGGGCGCGGTCTCTTTCGCCTACGAGGTGCTCTGGACGAGGCTCCTCGGGCACCTGTTCGGCGCGAGTCTCAACGCCTTCGCGAGCATGCTCGCGAGTTTCCTGCTGGGCATCGCGCTGGGGAGCGCGTTGGCGGCGCGCCTGGCGACGAGCCGCGAACGCGCCGCGGTCGGCTTCGGCGTGGCTCAGCTCGGGATTGCCCTGACCTCGTACGGGCGCCTTCGCGCTCGCCGACCGGCTGCCGGAACTCTCCCTCTGGCTCGGGGCCGGACCGGGCGCTCCGCTCGCCAGTGCGGCGGTCGCGGTCGTCACGTTGCTGCCCATTACGCTGTGTATCGGAGCCACATTTCCGTTCGCGGTGCGCCTGCTCGCGCGATCTCCGGAGCAGACCGCCGGGGCGACGGCACGCGCGTACGCGTGGAACACCGTGGGTGCCATCGTCGGCGCCCTGGGTGCCGGCTTCGTACTGCTGCCTCAGCTGGGCTTTGCGGGGACCGTGAGCGTCGGAGTCGCGGCGAATCTCGGGCTGGCCGCGATTGCGGCCCTCTCGGTGCGTCCAAGGCGCACGCGACTCGCGGTGGCCGCCGCCGTCGCGGGCGCAGTGTTGCTCGCACTGCCGGCGGGCACGCCGTGGTCGCTGTTGAGGTTGTCTCCTCTCACGCGGGCCTCGAACTCCGGCGAGATCGCGTACTTCGCCGTCGGGCGATCGAGCACCGTGCTGCTGTTCGAAGAAGGGGCCACCTTCCGCCTCACCACCAACGGGCTGCCCGAGGCGGTCATCGAGCGCGTCGGAATGCTGCCCCAGCCCACGGTCGTGCACTGGCTGGGTCTACTCACGCTTCTGCGACCCGAGGCGCGCGAGCTGCTCGTCGTCGGGCTCGGCGGTGGCAGCGTGCTCGAGTCCGTCCCGTCGAGCGTCGGGTCGATCGACGTGATCGAACTCGAGCCCGAGGTGTTGAACGCCAACCAGCGGATGGCCGCTGAGCGCGCCATCGATCCGCTGGCGGACGCTCGCGTCCGGGTGCACATCGGCGATGCGCGCGGCGTGCTGCAACTGACACAGAAACGTTACGACGCCATCATCTCCCAGCCTTCGCACCCGTGGACCGCAGGCGCCTCCCATCTTTATACACGCGAATTCTTCGCCATGGTGCGCTCCCGCCTGAAGCCCGACGGAGTGTTCGTGCAGTGGATTGGACTCAAGTTCGTCGACGAGGCGTTGCTGCGGTCGCTCGTGGCGACGCTCGTCAGTGTCTTCCCTCATGTGGAGGTCTATCAGCCGGGCGCGGCCGCGGGCCTGCTCTTTGCGGCTTCGGGAGAGCCGCTCGCGATCCTCGAGAACGCCGGCCGGGCGCTGCGAGCCGCCCCAGAAGATTTCGCCCCGTTTGGCGTCCACCGGGTCGAAGACCTCGCCGCCGTTCGCGTGCTCGACGACTCCGGAACGCGGGCGCTGGCAGAGGGAGCAGCGCTGAACACGGACGATCACAATCTGCTCGCCTCGCGCTCCTCGCGGCTCGGTGATGCGGTGCTCGATAGCGACTCGTTCCGGATGCTCTGGAAGGATCACGATCCTCTGCTCACGGAGATGGACGGGCTCGATCGGTTTGCCCTGATTCGAAAGCTCACCGCGATCAACGCGACGGAGCGCGCGACCGCGCTGACGTTCTCCGAGGACAAAGCCGTCGAGGAGACGGGCCTCGGCTGGATAGAGGTAGGGCTCGCCCGGCCCAAGCGAGCGGTGCGGCACTTCGTGCGCGCGCTGAAGCTGGCGCCCGCCTCGAGCGACGTGCTGGCGGGGCTGGTGGCGGCTCGACCTTTCGCGTTCGAGGAAGGGAAATCGTTCGCCGGGGTTTCCGCGAGGGATCTCGACGAGCGGCTCGTGGCGCTGATCGCTGCTCGCCGGCACGCAGCGGCCGGTGAATGGGACGCGGTCGCCACCCTCGACGCCGAACTCGGCGGCATTCGGCCCGGGGAAGCGCTGTTCGAGGAGGCGTCCCGCCTGCGGATCCACTGGCGGCTTGCTACGGAGGACGCCGAGGTGGCCGCTGAAGCCCAGGCCATTGCGGAGACGCTGCTCTCGCGGAATTGGGGGCCACAGGACGCCCTGCTGCGCGCCCGCGCAGCGGTCGCCGCGGGCCGGCCCGCGGCGGCCTGGGGAGCACTGAGCCGCATCGCCAACTCCCTGCCGAGGCGTCAGCGGACGGGGCCGCTCGTCGAGGCTGCGCTCGAAGTCGCAGCGGAGTTGCCCGAGGAGATCGCCCGGGATCTGCGCATCCAGCTGCGGCCGGGCCGCCCGAGTGCAGTCCGACCCTGAATCCGGGCAGCGGGGACGTTGTTGAATAGTTGAATAATCAACTACGTCGTCGTCAGCAGGTGCGGTTACTGGAGATTATTCAACTATTCAACAACGTCCCCGCTGCGGTCTCTGTTGTCTAGGCGTCGGCAAGATCCTGGTGTTCGCGTATCCTTGTGTGGTTTCGAGTCACACTGAGAGGGACGAACCCATGCCCGTTCATGCCGGAAAACTCGCAGCACGCGCCCTCAAGCAGGCAGGCGTCGAGGTGATCTTCACCTTGCCGGGCGGGCACATCATGCCGCTCTACGACGGTTGCCTCGACGAGGGCATCCGGATCATCGACGTTCGTCACGAGCAGGCCGCGACGCACGCTGCCGATGCCTGGGCGCGTTGCAATCCCGGGAAGATCGGAGTCGCCGCGATCACGGCGGGTCCGGGCGTGACCGACGGTGTGACGGGGATCGCAAACGCGTGGCGCGCGAACTCGCCGATTCTGGTCTTCGGTGGTCAGGGTCCGTTCAGTCAACTGCGCAAGGGTTCGTTGCAGGAGATGGATCACCTCGGTGTCGTTCGCCCGATCACCAAATTCTGCGACGCCGTCTACCAGGGCGATCGCATTCCGGAGTTCATCGAACTCGCGATTCGCCACGCGGTTTCCGGCATCCCCGGCCCGGCGTACCTCGAAGTTCCGATGGATGTCTGGGGCGGTCAGTTCGAGTGGGAGGACGTCTACCTGCCGCGGATCCGCACCGAGCCGCTGCGTCTATCGCCAGACCGCGGAGAGGTTCGCAAGGCGATCGAAATTCTCGAGGGCGCCGAGCGCCCGATGTTGATGGCCGGAACCAGCCTGAAGTGGTCGCGCGGCGCGGCCGCGATGAACGACTTCATCGTCGAGACGCACATCCCCACGTATGCGAACGGAATGGCGCGCGGCAGCGTGCCGGTGGATTCGCCCGAGTTCATGATTCGCTCGCGGCGCGATGCGATGAAACAGATCGATTGCATCGTTCTCGCGGGAACCCTGCTCGATTTTCGCATGCGATTCGGTGCGAGCATTCCCGCCGACGCGAAGATCATCCAACTCGAAATGGATGCGACGTTGATCGGTCAGAACCGTCAGTCGGATGTTGCGCTGGTGGGCAACCTCGGTTGCTCGTTCGAGCTGCTCAGCGAGGAGATGAAGAACCGTGGTGCACGGCTCGACTTCTCGGGGTGGCGCGACGAGTTGCGCGCGATCGAGGACGCCGCGGAAGCCAAAGTGCAGGCGAACCTCGACAGCGATGAGTCGCCGCTCGACCCGCAGCGGATGTTGCGCGAAGTGCGGGACTGGCTCGCCACGCTCGACGATCCGATCGTGATCGGTGACGGCGGCGACATCGTCGCGACCGCGGCCAAGATCCTGCC
>PVMK01153770.1_pt1 | contig 19353 bp, 21 predicted proteins | sample 1853481 | NCBI WGS metagenome assembly PVMK01 (sample SAMN08533507, study PRJNA380276) | Marine sediment metagenome, whole genome shotgun sequencing project. | reverse complement strand
AGGTTGCGGCTGATATCACCTCAGTTGTCCAACTCCTCATCGGACAGACCGATCTTGTCGCACAATTCGCGGCGCCGCGTGTCGGGCAGCAGGTCGAGCACATCGAGGGTTCGGGCCAGTGACCAGGAGACCAGAGAATTGGTGTAGGCGTTGTTGTCCAGGCCACCTTCCTAGCTCGGGTGTCCCTCCTGAAAACCTCGTCGGCCGCAGAAACCGTGGCGTTTCAGACCGGGACTGGATACCGTCCTTGGCATGTACTCGACCGCCTTTCTTCTCCTCCTTTCAGCACTCCGCGACAGCTTCCGAGGGCGCGCAGCGCTCCAGCTTGAGCTCATTGCTCTTCGGCATCAGCTTGTCACGATGAAAAGAATCTCACGGAGGCCTTCGCTGCGGTCGACCGATCGCATGCTCTGGGTGCTCCTATCTCGGCTCTTGCCGAACTGGCGTGAAACGCTGGTGATCGTGAAGCCTGAAACCGTCATCGGCTGGCATCGAAAAGGTTTCCGACTGTACTGGACGTGGAAGTCGCGGCGACGCAAAGGTGGTCGCCCGCCGGTTCCGCGCGAGGTCCGTGACCTCATCCGCCGCATGAATCGTGAGAACCCGCTCTGGGGTGCCCCTCGGATCCACGGTGAGCTCATGAAGCTCGGTTTCAAGATCTCTGAGACGACCGTATCCAAGTACATGGCCCGCTTTCCAACGCCGCCTTCTCAGACGTGGCGGACGTTCTTGTGGAACCATGCGGACTGCTTGGCGTCAATCGATCTCTTCGTGTTGCCCACAGCCGCATTCCGCATTCTCTTCGTTATTGTCGTACTTCATCACGAGCGCCGGCGGATTGTGCACTTCGGTGTGACGGCGAACCCGACTGCCGACTGGGTGGCACAGCAGATCACCGAGGCCTTCCCCTGGGACACCTCGCCACGATACATGATCCGAGATCGGGACAGCGTCTATGGAGCGGCAGTCCGCGCCAAGGTCAAGGCCATGGACATCGAGGAAGTGGTGACGGCGCCGCGCTCGCCCTGGCAAAACCCGTTTGTCGAGAGGGTGATCGGGTCGATTAGGAGAGAGTGCCTTGATCATGTCATCGTCCTCAACGAAAGGCACCTGAGGCGGATACTGGCGTCGTATGTCGACTACTACCACGGCTCCCGCACGCACCTCTCTCTGGAAAAGGACACGCCCTCCGGCCGGCCGATCCAGTCGGCTGAAACGGGAAAGATTGTTGCCTTCCCACAGGTTGGCGGTCTACATCACCGTTACGAGCGGCTGGCCGCCTGAACACTCAACCCTCTGTTTGCCAGGGTGAACGACACCGCGGGACGGGTTCGCTGTCTTCCTTTGCGCCGATCCGATACCAATCCGCAGGAACGAAATCAGCATGGCGGCAGGATCTTACGTCATCCTTGATTCTTGCTACGGGCATGTCCCATACCGGCTCGATTCAGGGCACAAACTGGGCCAATCTGCGCTCGGATGAGGTTTCTGGGAACGACACCCGGCCAATCGACTTCAGCCCTTCGCCGTTCTGCCAGCGATCCCACAACTCCGAACTCTGCGCTGCCGTGAACCCAACACGTACATACTTCTTTCTCATCGCAATCACTCCACCTCCGACCGTTAAGGTAAAATGTTGCGTCGACCAGTTGAATCCACCGCCAACAACGGTCATTGGCCGCGGCTTCGCGCAATGTCTGCTTGCGGATCAGAAAACGGACATTCGAGGCAATTGCTGCGGCGCAGAACGATCTCTTTGTATACGTGTGCGGCGCTAGAAGAGCGTCGGCGGCTTCGCAAAATGATGGCCGACGCGCGGAAGACCCTGAAGGAGTTGAGCTAGCAGCCTGAGGTTCAAGGGGGCGTTAGCTCAGGTCATGGAAGGGTGGCAAGCTCAAAAAAAGAGCGGGAGCCTGTGCTCCCGCTCGCTGTTCGTGGAACAGATTATGAGGGCAGCTTACATCATGCCGCCCATACCACCCATGCCGCCCATGTCACCGCCGCCGGGCATCATCGGCTCTTCCTTCTTTGGCTTCTCGGCCACCATGGCTTCGGTGGTGACCAAGATGCCGGCCACTGAGGCTGCGTCCTGGAGCGCCGTGCGCACCACCTTTGTGGGATCAATGATGCCGGCCTTAAACATGTCAACATAGGTGCCCGTCTGAGCATCGAAGCCACGATTGCGGTCCACCTTGTCGGTGAGCTTGCCGGCGACAACGGCGCCGTCTTCCCCGGCATTCTCAGCGATCTGGCGCACCGGCGCCTGCATGGCGCGGCGTACGATGTCGATGCCGACCCGCTGGTCGTCGTCTGCCGGGCTCAGCTTGTCGAGTGCGGCCCTGGCATAGAGCAGCGCCACGCCGCCGCCTGGCAGGACGCCTTCCTCGACCGCCGCGCGGGTCGCGTGCATGGCGTCCTCGACCCGGTCCTTGCGCTCCTTCACCTCGATCTCGGTGGCGCCGCCGACCCTGATCACCGCAACACCGCCGGCCAGCTTGGCGAGGCGCTCCTGCAGCTTCTCCTTGTCGTAGTCCGACGTCGTCTCCTCGATCTGCTGGCGGATCTGGGTGCAACGGCCCGCGATCTCCTTTTTGGTGCCAGCACCCTCGACGACGGTCGTCTCGTCCTTGGTGATGATGATCTTCTTGGCCTTGCCGAGCATGTCGATGGTGACGTTCTCGAGCTTGATGCCGAGGTCTTCGGAGACCACCTGGCCGCCGGTCAGGACCGCCATGTCCTGGGGCATCGCCTTGCGGCGATCGCCGAAGCCCGGCGCCTTCACCGCCGCCACCTTGAGGCCGCCGCGCAGCTTGTTGACCACCAGGGTGGCGAGCGCCTCGCCCTCGACGTCCTCGGAGATGATCAGAAGCGGACGGCTCGACTGCACCACCGCCTCGAGCAGCGGCAGCATGGGCTGCAGGCCCGACAGCTTCTTCTCGTGCAGCAGGATGTAGGGTCTTCCAGCTCGGCCAGCATCTTGTCGGCATTGGTGATGAAGTACGGGGAGAGGTAGCCGCGGTCGAACTGCATGCCCTCGACCAGGTCCAGCTCCGTGTAGAGCGACTTGGCCTCTTCCACCGTGATGACGCCGGCGTTGCCGACCTTCTCCATGGCCTCGGCCAGCATTTGGCCAACCTCGCTGTCGCCGTTGGAGGAGATGGTGCCGACCTGGGCGATTTCCGCCGAGGTCTTGACCTTGCGCGAGCGCTTCGCGAGATCGGCCACGACCGCGCTCACCGCCATCTCGATGCCGCGCCTCAGGTCCATGGGTTCATGCCGGCAGCTACTGCCTTGCAGCCGTTGCTAATGATGGCCTGGCGAGCACCGTCGCGGTGGTGGTGCCGTCGCCGACCAGGTCGCTGGTCTTGCTGGCGACTTCGCGCACCATCTGGCGCCCATGTTCTCGAACTTGTCGGCGAGCTCGATCTCCTTGGCGACCGTGACGCCGTCCTTGGTGGTGCGCGGCGCGCCGAACGACTTGTCGAGCACCACGTTGCGGCCCTTCGGACCGAGCGTGATTTTCACCGCGTTTGCCAGGACATCGACGCCCCTGAGCATGCGGTCGCGTGCGTCCGCGCCAAATCTAACTTCTTTCGCAGCCATGTTCCCTCACTCCATAAATGCGTAAGCCGCCTGGTCAGGCGGCTTTCTTGCGTTTCTTGGCGGCACCTTCAAGGACGCCCATGATGTCGGATTCCTTCATGATGAGGAGTTCCTCCCCATCCATCTTGACTTCCGTGCCCGACCACTTGCCGAACAGGATGCGGTCGCCGGCCTTGACGTCGAGGGGCGTTACCTTGCCCTGCTCATTCCTCTCGCCGGGACCGACGGCGATAACCTCGCCCTGCATGGGCTTTTCCTTGGCGGTCTCCGGGATGATGATGCCGCCGGCGGAGTCCTGTCGTCCTCCTCGAGGCGGCGACGACCACTGCGCGATCGTGTAAGGTCTGAAGTTCATGGTTTGCCTCCCAAACTCAGCGGTTCGAAACGGGTCGATGATGTGTTGGATCGGCAATTAGCACTCTGTTGCCGCGAGTGCCAATGATCTAGGTCATTTGTCTCGGAGTTTCAAGTGGACTCTCGAGAGATCGAGATCCAAAGGCAGTCGTTAGACCCTTGAGGCCCGAGAAGCGCGCGCTCGGAATTGCAAACTGATGGCAGACGCGCGAAAGACGCTGAAGGAACTGGCCTAACAAGCAGCGGCTAAAAGGGGCCGTGCGCTTAGGAGACACCGCTACTGGTCTGTCGACCAACAAGCGCTCAGAGGTTTGAGCCGGGATGAGCATATTCCACACGAGCATATATCGCTCATTTGCTTGCAAAATCTATCGGATTTGAAAATTGGCTATTTAAACCAAAAGCTTGATCCAGTATATGACCGTCGGTGCTCAACTCGGTCTGAGATTGCCGGTCCGTGATTGTCGTGTTGCTCTGAGCGTTCGTTTCACTGCTCCAAGGAGATTTCATGAAAAGCGCGCTTGCTCTTCCTGCTGTTATTCTGATCTTGGGGCTGGCTACGATCCCCGTCGATGCAGGCGCGGCTGAAAGCGAGTTAGACCAGGGGGTGCTGCGCAAGCGGATCGAGCGCTTGAGCGCGAGAGAGGACCCGTCGATTGACGGCGTCCGCATCGCCGCCCTTTCTTTCATAGAGTCTTTCTATCAACAGCGGTCGTTCGACTTGGCCTGGAGAGACGGTGCCAACAGGGCCGCCCTTTTGGCGGCCATTGCCGCGAGCCCCAATGACGGCCTCAATCCAAAGGATTTTCACGTCGAGGTAATCGAGCGCTTGTGGGACCAACTTTCAGCCGCCTCCGATGATCAAGCGCTACGAGCCGATCTGGACATCGTTTTGACTGAAGCACTGGTCAGGTTGGGTTATCAGTTGTTTTACGGGAAGCTTGATCCAGAGCGGCTAGATGCCGACTGGAACTTTGCGAAGCCGCTTTTGGCTCGCGATCCGGTTCACGCCGTGGCGTCGGCGCTGCAACCCGGCGCCCTGGCGCCGTTCCTGTCGTCGTTGCGTCTCGAGCATCCCTACTATCTGACGCTCAAGGCGGCGCTCCGAAACTATCGCGAGATCGAATCGACGGGCGGTTGGCCAGTGGTGCTAGAGGGACCGTCGCTGAAGCCGGGCGTGACCGGTGGGCGGGTCGGGGGCCTGCGGCGGCGCCTTGCGGCCAGCGGTCATTACGATGGCACCGGAACGACCAATCCCGATCTCTACGACCAGACCCTCGAGGCGGCGGTTCGCGAGTTTCAGGATCGCCACGGATTGACCATCGATGGTGTAGTCGGGCCCGCAACACTGGCCGAGCTCAACGTTCCGGTCGAAGCCCGCATCGACCAGATCCGTGCCAACATGGAGCGCGCGCGGTGGGTTCTCCGGAGCCTCGGTGAGGACTTCATCATCGTCAATATCGCGGGCTTCTACGCGCGGGTGGTGCGTGGCGGGGACGTCGCGTGGCAGACCCGCGCCATCGTCGGTAAGCCCTACCGCAAGACTCCGGTATTCACGGCGGAAATGAGCTATTTGGTCTTCAATCCAACCTGGACGGTCCCGCCCACCATCCTCAGAGAGGATATCCTACCAAAGGCGGAGGCGGATCCGAACTATCTCACGGAGAGGAACTTCCAACTGGTCAACAGCGATGGCGAGGTGATCGACCCTCTGGCCGTAGATTGGTCGAAGGTCACCTCCAATGGCTTCCCCTATCAGATCGTTCAGGGCCCTGGGCCCAACAATGCGCTCGGCCTGGTTAAGTTCATGTTCCCGAACAAACATTTCGTCTATCTGCATGACACACCCAGCCGCGCATACTTTAAATCCTCGCAGCGCACCTTCAGCTCCGGTTGTATTCGCGTGGATAGACCGTTCGAGCTGGTGCAACTGCTTTTGGCCGATCAACCTGGCTGGAACCAACAAAGTGTTGCGGCCACGATTCAGGCTGGAGAGACCAAGACGGTCCACTTCAAGCAGCCGTGGCCTGTTTTGCTGCTCTATTGGACGGTCGATCCAGACCCAGGTGGCGACGTGCGCTTCTACAGGGATATCTATGAGCGGGACACAGAGATCATAAAGGCGCTCGACAGCGAGTTCCGGTTCGAGCCGAAAAGTTGATGCCGCCGGCTTTCCAAAACGCTCGCAATTTATAGAATGCGCCGTCGGGCTATGGAGTCGAGCGAACCGTCTGGCGTGCGACCGCCAGCGATGCCGGGCGTTAACAGCTAAGAAACTCCAGACCGCATAGACTGGGGTATAGAAGATTGCAGGCGAGCCATGCTCGATTGACGCCGATGCTGGCGAGTACGATGCGGAAGGGAAAAGCTGTATGAATGCAAGAAGAACGGTGAATCGTCGATCCTTCCTCATGATTGGTGCCGCGCTTACTGTCGGCGGTCTGCCGCTACGCGCCGGCGCTCATGTCGTGCCGGCAACCGACCGCACGATCGCGTTCCACAATCTCCACACCGGCGAAAACCTAAAGACAACTTACTGGGCCGAGGGCCGCTACATCGTGTCCTCGCTGAAGGACATCGATTTTGTCCTGCGGGATTTCCGCACGGGGGACGTCGCCGAGATTGACCCACAACTGCTCGATCTCTTGCATATTCTGCGGGGCCTTATGGAGAGCGGCGCGCCGTTCCACGTCTTTTCCGGTTATCGCTCGCCCAAGACCAACAGCGAGCTTGCGCAGCTGAGCAACGGCGTCGCCAAGAAGAGCCTGCATATGCGAGGAATGGCGGCCGATGTCCGACTGCCCGGACGTGCGCTTTCCGACCTTAAACACGCGGCGGCCTCCCTGAAGCTCGGCGGTGTCGGCTATTATCCGAAATCGGACTTCATTCATGTGGACGTCGGACGGGTAAGGTACTGGTGATGATACGCCCGAGCCATTATTTGGTGGCTTTGTCATCAGCGACGAGACAACCCTACCCGATCCCGTAACTGCTCAGAGGAGTTGAGCGCTAGCTATTCGATGACAGCTCACCAAAAGTCCAATCGAGTCCAACTGCTATTGGTAAACCGCATACCTGACCTGCAAAGAATTCAAACCTACAGAACTTATTCCTATTGAAATAAAACTCCAGGCTGTGAGTATGTTATAGGCAGATTTTTATTAAGTCTAATTATCATACTAACTTGCTTGATTTGCATTCTTGGAAATGACGGTTCAGTGAATACTTAAACGATGAGGTTGCCGCTCAAGGAACCTCCCATAGTCAGAGTCCTTATGTAGGAGGAGAAAATGCTTAGCAGGATGGGTATGGTCCCATTGGGCAGACGTCCTGCTCTATGGGGCGGATTACGCGATGAAGGCCATCCACTCGATATCTTCCATCGTGGATTCGATCGTTTGTTCGAGGATATGTGGCGCGGTTTCGATCTTCCCATGGTTGGTGAGTATGAGCCCTTGCGGGCCATCACGCCGATGATGGATATGGCGGAGGACGATGATGAAATCCGCCTGTCGGTAGAACTGCCCGGAATGGATGAGGAGGATATCGAGGTCGTCTTGAGTGAGGATGTGCTCACCATCGAAGGCCAGAAAAAGGCGGTGACGGAGAAGGGCGATAAGACATACTCCTACAAGGAGCGCGCCTATGGGTCTTTCCGACGCAGCCTACCGCTTGGGGCGAACATCCGCACCGACAAGATCGAGGCCCATTTTGACAAGGGTGTGTTGACGATCACCCTACCGAAGACCGAGGAAGCGAAGACGAAAACCAGGAAGATTCCGGTGAGCGCTTCCAGCAAGGTCAAGAGATTGCACAGGAAAGCCGCCTAAGAGTCCCACAGACGGTGAACGAAGCGGGCCCGGGAAACCGGCCCGCTTTCGTTTTGGGTGGAATGGTTCAGACCAAATAGAGCCTATTGGTCAGATACGCGATCCCTTAGCCGGAGGCCTGGGCCGCCGCCGTTCTCATCGATGAAGACCTTGCCAGACGCCCACAGTGTGAATCTTCTGAAGTCATTTTGAATGGCAATCAGGGCCAGGATGACCAGGAGCACAAGAAATGTCGTCACCAAGAGCCCAAAGCTAATCGTGATGGCCATCGGAATCAGAAACTGAGCCTGTAAACTTGTTTCGAACATCAAAGGACTAAGCCCGCCGATGGTAGTGGCGGAGGTGAGAATCACTGCCCTAACTCTCTCACATGTGCCGGATACAATAGCCTCATTTGTAGACTCTCCTGCATCTAAGCGATCTCTAATTGTGCTCACGAGAATGATCGAGTCATTGACGACAATCCCACTTAAGCCAACAAGTGCGATCATGCTAAGCATCGTTAAATCGAAGCCCAAGATCCAGTGACCAAGAGTGGCGCCGACAAAGCCAAGCGGTATTAAAGACAACCGCGGCGATGACGACCGCCAGCGGAACTCGAACCAACCGCATCAGCCGATTCCCACGACCACGATCGAGGCGCGGGTCTGTTCGGCCAGGACATCGAGATCCAGCCGACCGCCGATCGCGGCACGGTGGTCGACCACCACCAGGCCCGCATCGACCTCGCAGAGGAGCCGTCCGATACCCTTGGACTCCTGGGCCGTGATCCGCTGCGCCACGCCGACCGTGCCCGAGGCGGCGAGCCAGCGCCCGGCCTCGGCCTCGCGCTGGGCCAAGGCGGCCTCGCCCTCTCCGGCAACCAGCACCAATAAGGGGCTCTCGTAGACCCGGGCGAGGTCCCGGCCCAGCGTCAGGGTGTTTTCCTCACCTTCATAGAGAACCGAGACCGGCTGGCCGCGGCGACCGTCGCGGCGAAGCAGCATGACCGGACAGGGCGCCCGCTCCGCATGCACCGCCGCCGACCGGCGGGAGATCACCGCCCGGCGACCCGCGGTACCGGTCAGCGTTAGGAAATCCTCTCTCTTGAGCCGCGCCATGGTTTCCGCCGCCTGGCGGACTTCGGTCACTTCGAACGACCAGTCGAGGTGCCAACGTTCGGCGGCGTTGGAGAGATGCTCGCGGGCGCGCGCCTCGGCGACGCGAAAGGCGCGGCGCATGGCGGCGCCATCGAGCGCCGCCAGCTGCCGGCAGCCGGCCGGGATCAGATGGGTGACCGGCAGGTCCGCCGCGGCGATCAAGTCGGAGTCCTCGACGAAGAGGGCGACCAGCTCCGCATCGAGACCGGCCGCGAGCCGGGCCGAGGCCTCGAAATCCGCCGGATCGACTTCGCAAGGGTCGAGCGCCACCAGCACCCGGCGCCGGTATACTGCCTGCTCAGCCATCATTCGCCCTCGCCCGGTGTCCCGGGCATGCGGCCGAAGGCGCGCCGCTTGTCGGCCAGCTCGATCAGGCGGGCCTCGACCCGGGCATTCACGCTGCCCTCCGGGAACCGGCCATCTGCGTCACGCGCGCCCGAGGGTTGGCCGGTCAGGATCTCCAGACCCTGGTCGATCGTTTCCACCGCAAAGATGCGGAACTGTCCCTGCTCCGCCGCCTCGACCACCCGGCGGTGCAGCATCAGATGTTTCACGTTGCTGGCCGGGATCAAGACGCCCTGACGGCCGGTCAGGCCGCGCGCGGCGCAGAGATCGAAAGAAATCCCTCGATCTTCTCGTTCACGCCGCCGATCGCCTGCACCTCGCCATACTGGTTGACCGAGCCGGTCACGGCGAGCGACTGGTCGATCGGGACCTCGGCGATGGCGGACAGCAGCGCGTAGAGTTCCGTGCGAGGAGGCGCTGTCGCCATCGATGCCGCCATAGGACTGCTCGAACACCAGGCTGGCCGCCAGCGACAGCGGCCGGTCGCTGGCGTAGTGGGCGCTCAAATAGCCGCTCAGAATGAGCACGCCCTTGCTGTGCAGCGGCCCGCCCAGGTCGACCTCGCGTTCGATATCGACCACCTCGCCCTTGCCGAGCCTGATGCGGGCGGTGATGCGGCTCGGCCGGCCGAAGGCGAAACCGCCGAGACTCATGACGGAAAGGCCGTTGATCTGGCCGGTCCTGGCGCCGTCGGTATCGATTTGCACGGTGCCGCGCTCGATGTCTTCCTGGAGGCGCTCGCGCACCCGGTCGAGCCGGTAGATCTGGGCGTCGGCCGCCTGGGCGACCGCCTCGGCGCCGATCACCGGCTGGCCTGCCTTGCCGGCCAGGTGGTCCGCTTCGCGCAACAGGTCGGCGAGCCGCTCGATGTCCATCGAAAAGCGTTCCGCGTCGCCCGCGGCGCGCGCGCTGAACTCCAGGGCCCGCGCCACGCCGTCGCGATCGAACGGCCTGAGCTTCTCGCTCTCCGTCAACGACTTGACCAGGCGCGCAAAGAGCTGGTCATTCTCGTCGTTGCGCGGAATCTGCTCATCGAAATCGGCAGCCACCTTGAACAGGCGTGGAAACTCCGGATCGAGCTGCGACAGAAGGTAGTAGATCATGCGCTCGCCGACGATCACGACCTTGACATCCAGCGGGATCGGTTCGGGCTCCAACGAGACGGTGCTCAACAGTCCCAGGGCCTGAAGGGCCGGCTGGATTCGCACCTCGCGGGCGAACAAGGCGCGCTTCAAGGCGTCCCAGGCCATCGGACGGGTAAGCAGCTTGCGGGCATCGAGGATCAGATAACCGCCGCTTGCCCGATGCAGCGCACCGGCCCGGATCAGGTGAAAGTCGGTGAGCAGCGTTCCCATTTCCGCGCGGTGTTCGATGCGTCCAAGCAGCCGATCGTAGGTTGGATCATCCTCGTAGATGACGGGCGCGCAGGTGCTTTCCGTATTGTCGACGATCAGGTTCACCCCATAACGGCGCAGGACGGGGTGGCCGTCTTCGAATTCCGCAGCGGCGCCGTCGCCCCGCTGTGCGGGGCCCTCGGCGACGATTTCTTCGACATGCTCGACCGCATCGTCGCGAACCTCATCGAGGAACCGCTGGACCGCGGAGAGGTCCGAATAGCGCTGCTTCAGGGTGTCGATCAACGGGGCGGTCGCGAAGAGCGCCGTTTCGTCATTGAGCTGACGCAGCTTCTCGCGCATTTCCTTCATCCAGACCGGCGCCTTCTGCAGGACGTCCTGCAGCTTTTCCTGCAGACCCTCGATGACCCCTTCGACGCGTTTGCGTTCGGCCTCCGGGAGCTTTTGGAACGCCTCCGGGGAGACAACCTCGCCATCGCTGCTCGGCGCGAAGGTGAAACCCATCGGCGTGCGCATGAGGGCCATGCCTTGTTCGCGGCTGTCCTGTTCGACCACCTGCAGGGCGGTTTCCTGCCGCTCCTTGAATTCCTCCTCGATCACCTTGCGCCGGGTTCGGTATTCGTCGCTCTCGAAGCCGTTGCGCAAGGTGTCGCGCAGATCGACGACGAAATGCGACATGTCCTCGCTCAGTTGGCTGCCTCGGCCCGCCGGCAGCTGAAGGGCGCGCGGTTCGCGCCGGTCCTTGAAGTTGCTGACATAGCACCAGTCGGGGGGCGCCACTTCCTGATTCGCCTGCTCCTCGAGGAAACGGCGCACGGCGGTGTGCTTGCCCATTCCCTCCGGCCCCAGGGCGTAGACGTTGTAGCCCGACTGGCGCATGCCAATGGCGAATCGAATCGCCTCGACGGCCCGATCCTGACCGATCACCTCGGAAAGCGCCTCGAGATCCTCCGTGGTCTCGAAGGTGAAGTGATCGGACGGGCAGCGCCAACACAGCGCCTCCGCCGCAAGCGCTGCCTTGGCCTCCGTTTCCTGTCCGGTCATGGGCACGGCCCCCGATTCATGGGAGCGCAAGAGGTGTATGCGTGCAAGGACGCGGTCGGGCCCCTCGGCCGGTGGCGGTCGCCTTGCGGGCACGCTCTGCTTTCACGCCCAGTGCGGCCTCTACAAGGAGCGCAACCGCGTCGAGCGCTTCTTCAACAGGATCAAGCATTTCCGCCGCATCGCCACGCGCTTTGAAAAGCATGCCCAAAACTACCTCGCCATGATCAAGCTGGCTTCAATCCGAATCTGGATGCGCCATAATGAGTCCATGGCCTAGTATCCCTCCTGCTCGATTCTCATGTGACGGTCGGAGCCGATAATGCGCACCGATGTGCCTGGAGGTAATGGCTTTGCGCCGTCTTGGACCGAGACGACGATGGCATATTCCTCACCGGTCTGACTATCGCGGAGGACGTATTCATGGCCCTTGCGAGTGTCCGCGGCTTCCTCAATGAGATATCCTAGGCCGAGACCAAGCACAGCGGCGCCAAGGACAATCGCATCGTGAGCGCCGCCAACGTCGGCGGCAACGCCGGCAATCGTCGCTGTCGCGACCGGACCATACCAGTTCTTTTCGACGTCCGAGTCCTCCGTCACAGTGACTTCCCGACTCGATTGGACCACCGCATATTCGACGTGGAGCTTCTGCCCAGTCTGGCTGGCCCGATAGGTTTCGGATGATTCATAGGTGCAGGCGACTAGGACAACCGCCGTCATAATGATTGCAAGAACTCTCATGAGACCTCCAACAGCCTTGTCATATCAAGCTACTATCGAAACTGTTGACCTTGGTCATTGACGTGGATCAGGCGGCCCAGCCAATTAGACCAACGTTCGGCCTTCTTCCGCAGTTCCAATTTCCACTTGTGGCAACCTTCGGCCAGAAATGGCCGTTCGCAGTGGGCTCAGGCATGGCCACAAGTTCCTTCATAACTTCATCCATCTTTCGCTCCTGTTGGGCGTTGTTGAACTTTCGGGATGCAGGCTCCTAGTGACTCCGCATTGATCCATGTCTAACAAAGACACTCTTCAGAATATGCCCTCGACCTGGCGGAACTGCTCCGGCCGGATTCAGCTGAGGGCATTGGCGGAGTTAGAAAACAGAGATGCGCACATTGACGCATGTCAATGCGCCGTGGGGCCTTGTGCGCTCCTGTTGGGATCGAACTCCAAAGCTGCTATCAGCCAGGAGCCTAACCTTCAGACCGTCGAGCGAGGCCCCGAGATGCAGACCTTCATCATGCTGACAAGACTCTCACACGGTGCCCTCCAATCGCCGAGTTCCCTGGAGAACCTCGAACGGGAGGTGATGGAGCGGATCGAGGCAGAATGCCCTGAAGTCGAGTGGTTGAGCAGCTATGCCGTGCTCGGTCCTGTGACTATCTCGATATCTTCATGGCGCCGGACAACGAGACCGCTACGAAAGTGGCGACGGTCGTGCGCACCTTCGGTCATGCTGAGACCGAGGTCTGGGGCGCGACGGAATGGAAGAAGTTCAAGGAACTGGTGCGCTATCTCCCGCCGGCAACAACCTGACGCTTGGCCCACGATTTATGCACGGAGGCCCAGCGGTGCCGGTTGACACGGCCGGTCAGACCATGGGCCACCGGAAAACCGCCGTCAGTCCAAGCCCTCAAGATTGATCTTCAGGGCAATCAACTCCAGCAGGTCCTTGAGCACCAGCACGCCAACGAGTTCGCCTCTCTCGACAACCATGAGCCGACTGTTGCCCGTGCGCCGCATCTGGGCGAGGGCGCTCAGCGCATCGCTCTGCGACGAGATCGTGTTGTCCTCGGTACAAGGGGCTGCAATGGCGGAGAGCTCGTATTGATCCCAGGACTCCTGGGGGACCTTCTTGACGTCACGGACCAGGACGCAACCGGCGAGATGCCCCCGGTGGGTCACCGGAAAGAGGTCGTAATGATAGGCGTAGACATAATCCCTCACGAACTCTCCGACGGTGACGTCATCGGGCACCACCACCGGGTCCGTCGTCATGAAGCGACGCACCGGCTCGCCTTTGAAGATTTCCTGCGTCCAGAGTTGTATGTACGAGGCCTTTGCGGCTTGTCGGAGAAACAGGCCGATCAGGAACCACCACATCCCGCCGATGAAGTTTCCGCCGATGACATTGAAGACACCAAGCAGGATCAAGGCGAGGCCGAACAGCTCACCGTTACGGCTCGCGGTTCGGGTCGCCGAATGTAGATCCCCGCGCCAATACCAGAGAGCGGCCCGGAGGACGCGCCCGCCGTCCAGCGGAAAGGCGGGAATCAGATTGAAGGCTGCCAGCAGCCCATTGATTCCGGCCAGATAGAAGGTCACGCCTTCAAGCGCCGTGGGGGCGTCCAAGACGACCAGCAATCGCGCCGCGGCAAGGAACCCCAGCGCCAGGGCGCCGCTGGCGATGGGCCCGGCGATCGCCATCAGGAATTCGGTGCGGGCCGTTTTTGGCTCTTCCGTGAGTTCGGCGACGCCGCCGAAAACGAACAGGGTGATACTGGATATGGGCAGACCGTGGTGCCGCGCCACCAAGGCATGGGAGGTTTCGTGAAAGACGATGCTCGCCACCAAACCGATCATACTGACGAAACCCATGGCCCAGTAGGTCGAGGGCTCCAGGCCCGGGTAGAAATGGGGAAACAGGCCTTGGGCGAGCGACCAGGTCACGAGCAGGGCAAGAATCAGCCAGCTCGCGTCGACCTGAACCTTGATGCCGAAAAGCTTGAATAGAGGCCAACGCTTCTCGAGCATAGTCACGCCTTTCCTGAGCGGCGATGATAGACGCTAGCGGCATCGGCGCCAAGACTGTGAAGATTTTCGATGAGGCTTTGCGCATTGCGCGGGGCGTAGGCACGCTCGTCGTTGCCGAAATAACAGTAGACGTCCAACCCGCTGGCCTGCCACGTGGCGATGCGCGCGGCCCAGCCGGCCAGACAGGCGTCGCTGTAGCTGCCCCGGTAAGGCGTGACTGGACCGTGCAACCTTATGTAAACAAAGCCTGCCGTGACCATGATCGGCGAAGCGGTCCTACCCAGATCGAAGCAACAGAAGACTGAACCGTATCGTTCCAGAAGCCGCATGACCGCCGGCTCATGCCACCGCGGATCACGGAACTCGAAGGTGAAACGCTGGTGCTGCGCCAGAGCCTCCAGGAACCCTTCGAGGCGTGCGGCGTTCGGCCGCATGCGCGGCGGCAGCTGAAACAGGACAGGGCCCAGCTTGTCCCCAAGAACCGCGATCCGCTGCAGGAATAACGACGGGGTCTCGCACGGGTCTTTCAGCTTTTTCCTAAGGGTAATGTATCGACTAGCCTTGCAAGCGAAGACAAAGCCAGGCGGGGTGCGTTCTACCCAGTTGCGCAATGTCTCCTGCGACGGCAAACGATAGAAGGAGCTGTTGATTTCAACGGTCTCGAGAATACCGGAGTAATAGGTCAGGTAAGCCTTTGCCGGCGTGTCCTTGGGATAAAACCCACCGGACCAATGCGGATAGTGCCAGCCCGAGGTTCCGATCCGACAGCGGTCACCCGGTCCCCGTTGATGCGTCGATGCCGCGCAAGACCCATGCTCGTCCGATGGCCTCATGAGCCACGACTCCAGGCGCCCGGCACAGGATCAGGGCATCGACAACGGCGGCTGGGCCACCGGGTCGAAGGTCTTGGAGTGAAAGCGATAGAAGCCATTCTCCTCGATGGAGCGCTTGGCCAGGTCTTCATCGAATGCGGCCCGCTCAGCACCCATCTCCGGGAAATGGCCGACCCTTTCCAAGGTGTCGCCGTGGGTGGGACAGACATCGCCACTCAAGCTCGCTTTGTGCGCCTCGCTCGTGACGATGAAGCAATCCCGATCCGATTTACAGCGAAATACGAGAAACTCCATGGCCCAGATCCTCTTATCGTGGAGGCTCTGCCACCTTGGTGAGCCTTGATTTGCATTGAAACAATCAAGGCGCGGGCCGGCATTGATGTCGATCAGGCCCCATATCGCCGGCACTGGCTACGGCGACCTATTCCCTGCGGCTTGATCTAACGCATGGTACGGTTCGGCGGTCCGTGATTTGGTCGTTCTCCTGGATTGACTGGACCGCCATGCCTTCGCCCAATTCGTCCGAGGTTCGAACACCCGAGCACGTCTGCCGCTGGGAACACTTTCCCCACGATGCCGATATCGGCGTCCGTGGCATGGGTAACACGCTGGCGGCGGCATTCGAGCAGGGCGCCTTGGCCCTCACCGCCGTGATCTCGGACCCGCAAGGCGTCGAGCCCCGGGAGGCCGTTACCGTCCGGTGCGAGTCGCGCGACCTGGAGCTCCTGTTCGTCGAGTGGCTCAACGCCCTGGTCTTCGAAATGGCGACGAGGGGCATGATCTTTGCCCGTTTCGCCGTCTCCATCGCGGGCACCCGCCTCGACGGCACGGCCTGGGGTGAGCCGGTCGATGTCGCCCGGCACCAGCCTGCCGTCGAGATCAAAGGCGCGACCTACACCCAGCTTCGCGTCGCCCAGGGCGCAGACGGAACCTGGGTCGCGGAATGCGTCGTCGACGTCTGAACAAGCGCCGCGGGGACGCAGCAAGGAGAGAAAGCGGATGGATTTATCGACACTCGAACAGGTCGGGCCCTACGAGTGGCGCATTCCCCCAAGCGGCGCCATGCGGGTCCCCGGGATCATCTACGCGGACCGGGCGCTGATCTCCGACATGGACGAGAAGGTGCGTGAGCAGGTGGTCAACGTCGCCTCTCTGCCTGGCATCATCAAGGCCTCCTACGCGATGCCGGACGCGCATTGGGGTTACGGTTTTCCGATCGGCGGCGTCGCCGCCTTCGCCCCGGACAAGGGCGGCGTGGTCTCGGCCGGCGGCGTCGGGTTCGACATTTCCTGCGGGGTGCGCTGTATGCTGACCGGCCTCACGCGGCGCGCGGTGGAATCGAAGAAGGCGGAACTGGCCGACGAGCTTTTCGCAGAGGTTCCCGCCGGCCTCGGCAGCCGGGGTCGGATTCTCTTGGACACTGAGACAATGGACGAGATGCTGGCCGGCGGCGCCGCTTGGGCGGTGAGCGAGGGTTATGGCGACACGGCCGATCTCGCGCGCATCGAGGAACAGGGCTGCATGGCCGACGCCAAGCCGGAGTTCGTCTCCGACCACGCCAAGAAACGCCAGAAACGGGAAATGGGCACCCTGGGCTCGGGCAACCATTACCTGGAGGTGCAGGAGATCGGGCAGATATTCGATACCAAGGCGGCCAAGAGCTTCGGCCTCGAAATAGGCGAGGTCGTGGTCAGTATCCATTGCGGCTCGCGCGGCCTGGGCCACCAGATCGGCACGGAGTTCCTGAAAGAGATGGTGGTCTCGGCGCCGGACTACGGGATCACCCTGATCGACCGGGAGCTGGCCTGCGCCCCGATCGATTCCCCCATCGGCCAGCGCTATCTGGGCGCCATGCGGGCGGTGATAAACTGCGCACTGGCCAACCGGCAGATCATCGGGAGCCTGACCCGAGGGGTTTTCGCGGGCCTCTTCCCCGGGGCCGGCCTGCCGCTGCTGTTCGATGTCTCACACAATACCTGCAAGGTGGAACGTCACCGGGTCAATGGGCAGTCGCAAGAGGTCTACATCCATCGCAAGGGGGCGACCCGGGCTTTCGGACCGGACCATCCGGACCTTCCGCCCGCCTTGCGGCCGGCCGGTCAACCCGTGCTCATCGGTGGAACAATGGGAACCGCCTCTTATGTATTGGTTGGCGCCCCGGAAAACGAGGCGTGCGGGTTCAGCTCGGCCTGTCACGGCGCCGGCCGTCAGATGAGCCGGCACCAGGCACGCAAGATGTGGCACGGACGCCAGGTGGTCGACAGTTTGGCGGAGCGTGGGATCATCGTGCGCAGCCCCTCGTTTCGCGGCGTCGCCGAGGAAGCGCCGGACGCCTACAAGGATGTCACGGCCGTGGTCGACGCGGCCGAAGGGGCTGGTCTTGCCCGAAAGGTGGCGCGCCTGGAGCCGATCGTTTGCATCAAGGGGTAGGCCGTGAGGGGAGGCCGGAGGCCGCGCGGTACGGCGCGGGCCAATTGAAGCGCCCATGATGAGTGAGCAACGGGAAAACTGAGGAGCAATACTATGGACGTTCCGCTCGAGCTTTCATTCCGCAATATGGATCCCTCTGATGCGGTCGAGGTCAGAGTTCGCGAAAGGGTAGAAAAGCTCGAGACCTACTTCGGGCGAATCAACTCATGTCGCGTCATGGTTGAGGCGCCGCACCGGCACCATCACAAGGGCAAGATCTATCACGTGCGCATCGAAATCGGCGTGCCCGGACGCACACTCATCGTCGATCGCGATCCCGGCCAGCATCACGCCCACGAAGACGTCTATGTGGCCATACGGGACGCTTTCGATGCCGCCCGCCGGCAACTCGAGGACCATTCGCGAAAGGCCGCCGGCAAGATCAAGGCCCACGAGGTGCCCGTCCACGGAGCGATATCGGTCCTCAACGGACTTCAAGGATATGGCATCGTATCGCTGCCCGATGGCCAAGAGATCTATTTTCATCGAAACAGCGTGGTGAAGGACGGTTTCGGGCATCTAAATTTGGGCGACGAGGTTCGTCTGGTCATCGCCGAAGGCGAGAGCGAAAAGGGACCTCAGGCCTCCACGGTCACGCCGATCGGCAAGCATCACCTGACAGAGCGTTGAGGCTGCCGACAGCCAGTGGTCACCGTGCACGCTCGCCAGAGCCGCCACGACCGCCCACTTCCCGATACCGAAGGTCCGTGATGGCGGTCGTTCGTTTGCCCCCCTCTGCCGGTCAAAACGCCACGATCTTGATTCAGGTCATGGGAAGCCGCCGCCGTTGAGCCTAAGAAACGAGATAGGCAGGAACCGGCCGAAGATACCTGCGCCAAGCGAGGCAGCGCGACGACGTGGAGATTCTCATGATGCTCCAAATCGACCCCCAGAAAGTCTGCTACCTTATTATCAAGGCCCGCGAGTTCGACGCCAAAGTCGCGGTCGTCGAGCCCGATCCAGGCTCCAACCCATCCGACGAGGGCATGCGCGGTGTGCTCGAAGACTATCCGGACGACCCCGTCGATGCGGAGATCCGGACGCTTGTCGACAGCTTGAACGAGGACGAGCAGATCGACTTGGTGACCCTGCTCTGGTTGGGCCGCGCAGACGGTTCTGCGGACGAATGGAACGCCCTGCGCGAGGAAGCGGCAGCCGCGCGTAGCGAGCACACGGCGGACTACCTGCTTGGCACCCCGCTTCTCAGTGACTACCTGGCAGAAGGCCTCAACAAACTTGGCTACGATTGCAGCGACGTCGAGATCGAGCATCTCTAAGCGTTCTGCGGCTCCAGCCGGTCTGTTACGCGTTGCGCGCCCAGTCATCGTCGCCTGGATGGGACGTCATCATCCACAATGATTTGAATCAATGTATGCGGGACTTCTCTGCCCTATCGTCAAAAGATCGTGATGGTGAGCCGATTCGGACGGCGTCCGATGCTCAAGCGCTTATTGTGGCCCGGCGGCACGATATCCATGGAGCCGAAGAGGCGGAGATCCATCACGGTTAGGGCCCGTGGCCGAGCGACTTGAAACACCTGAAAGGTAACCGCCGGGTGGACCAACGCAAGCCGCGGGCCTGATCTTTGTCTGGACTTCAGTCCCCGCTGCGACGCCGCTATTCGGCG
>PVMK01175042.1_pt1 | contig 19357 bp, 26 predicted proteins | sample 1853481 | NCBI WGS metagenome assembly PVMK01 (sample SAMN08533507, study PRJNA380276) | Marine sediment metagenome, whole genome shotgun sequencing project. | reverse complement strand
GAGTTTCTTAGTGCAATTGAATATTTTGTTGAAAATGAAATGATAAAAGTTCCCTCTCGAATAACTGATGATACAGTACTAATTAATAATCTGCAAATTTTGCAAGCAGAGATTAACATGAAGATAGAGCAATCAAACTTATTTTATATTACACAACTTCAACTTCTCAATCCATATCTACATAATTCAAAATATAATTGCGAGAAATAAATGTGTATTAGTCTTGATCCATGGCGAAATTAGCGTTTATCCAATGGGAACATCTACTACTAGTGCCAGTTTTTATATAGCTAAAGGAATTGAATCTATTCAAAATATGGAAGGAATAAGATACGAAATCAATGCAATGGGAACAGTGTTGGAATCAGATAATATTGATAAAATTTATGATGCTGCAAAATCCATTATGGAAGTAGTTCATAACCTTGGAGTTAATCGAGTAGAAATTATTTTGAAAATTGACTCTAGAAGAGACAAGGAAAAAAAAATGGAAGAGAAAATTGAATCTGTAAATAAATATCTAAAAAAATAATTAATCTAATCTAAAATTTGTTAGTCTTAAATTATTTTTTAGGTAATGACGATTTATTCTCTACTTCTGATTACAAAGTATCAACTATTGCGATTAAAATTGAATAAATATTAAATAAATTTATAGTATATCTTATTGGTCATTATTCCACTAATCAGTTAGGATTGAACATTTACGATACAAGAACAATCTCATGTGTAATATGTAAACAAGCAATAGGCGAGGTTAACTTTGATGCTGAAATCATTCGTCCAAAATGTGGTCAATGCGCAAACCCTACTATACATCTAAATGACAAAATGCCTTACTTGATTTCTCATTAATGGAAAAGAAATTACCTTTATTTTATGATAATTCTTAGATATGATTAATTCCATTGAATACCATGACACTAGTGAAAACAACTAGATTAAAAAAGCAAGAGAGCGTCTATGACATTGAGATCCCTGAGGAATTGATTAACAAACTTGATTGGAGAGTTGGGCATGTCTTAGAAATCAGCGAGCACGATAACAAATTAGTTATTGAAAAACTCCACGGGTTTATGGGTTCATGATATCCAACTGGTCCGAATACAAATCTATGAAGTGAAAAATGGAATTCTCAAGAATACTTGTAGCAATCGATGGATCTGAATCTGCAATGAAAGCTTTTAGAAAATCTATTTTTTTTGGCAGTCAAATGTAATTCTAACTTGGATATAGTTCATGTAGTCTCATGTGAACTTGGAGGCGATAGTGCTACAACTTTTGATCTAATAGAGCAACTCCAAGAAAAAGTAAAAATATTTCTTGAGACGTGTAGACAAGTTCATTGTCCTGTCATGGTGGTAAGGTAAATAATTTTAATTTTTTTAGAATATCCAAAAACTCTTCTTTGGTACGATTTCGATCCAGTATTCTTTTACACTGATAATAAAATGAATTATTAAATTTTCCAACAATACTAGTTTTCTATTGTTCTTCAGGTTCGTTTGCCTTATCACGTACACTTTTTAGTATACAAAACTTTGCCAAAGTTTTCCTAAGTCTCATATCGTTATTGATACATCGTTGTATTTAACCACAGTTTCATGACCAAAATAATACCGATTTATTAGCTAAAAATACAGTGATAAAACCATGACAAAAACTGTAACTACAAAACCAAAAACAGGTCTTTTTTCTCATGATCAGAGAGAAAAACTTCGCTCAACTGATCCTGATGTTAAACTGACGGGTGAACAAAAATCCAAGCTTTACAAACCTGGGGGAGATTTTGATAAAAGGCTAGATGCGATATTACAAGACGTTAAGATTCTTTTACAAAGACCCGACATTCAAAATAATCTCTTTGGGAAAAACAAAGAAAGATTTTCAAAGTTCTATGCTCTAGTAGATACAATTAGAATTTTTGATGATTTTGAGACACCTGAAAATAAATTAAACGAAAACATGCATAAAATGCACTTTTTTGATCGTTCCCCAAATTATACAATTCAAATGCAAAAAAATGGCTCATTCAAAAAAATACCAATTAGATACACTGAAAATGAAATGGCAACAATCGCCAAAAAATTTCCTAAACCTGAATACTTTTACAACATTATAAAAAGAAACACTCGCCTCACACCAAAAAAATGGAGATTTTTAGAAAATGTGTTTAAAAACCAAATAGGAAATGTTGTTTTTCCATTTATTATACCAAGTTCAATAAAAGAAAATAAACAATACACTTGGAAGCAAATTGAAAAAGGTTTTCGGGATGAGTTTGATAAAATGAACTAGTTGAATAATGCGTAAACCTAGATTAACATAATCTGAAATTATTTTTTGGGAAGTCGTATTGTAAATGTAGTAGGATTATTGTTTACCTTAACTTGTCCTCCGTGATTCTCCACTATATTTTTACAACTAACCAAACCTAATCCTGTACCCTCTTGTTTGGTTGTAATAAGTGGCTCAAATATTATGGGTAAAACCTCCTCAGATATGCCAGGGCCTGAATCAGATATTTCGATAAGGACATAGTTTTCATCCTCAGAAAACTTTACTGAAATTTCTCCTGATTTTCCTTCAAAAGATTGAATAGAGTTATTCAATATGTTGGCACACGCAATTCCTATTTGAAAAAGATCACCATATGTAACAAGATTTGATTTTTCTATGTTAATTTTCACATTTTCAGGAACTATAATTTGTTTTAGACTTTCAGAAATACAATTTCTAAGTAAAATCTTTTCATGTTTAATTGGTTTTTCACGAATATGATCTAAAACAATATTGACCTGATTGTTTATTCTAGAAATATTTTTTGATAGAATTTCAATCTTTTCTTGAACAGATTTATCAGATAATTTTAGTTCAGGATGACTTGATAACATTTCAATGGCCATGTTTATGACGTTTAGTGGATTTTTTATATCATGAGCAATTCTTCCTGTTAATTGTCCTAACATAATCATTTTCTCTTTTTGGTGCTGTTTTTTTGATTCTTGAATTTCATTTTTTAGCTGATAAATTTCAGATAGATCTTTTCCTGTTACAAGATACCCTTCTAAAATTCCTTCTTCATCGTAAAAAGTTGCTCCACTCCAAACAGATGGATATGTTGAACCATCTTTTCTAACAATTTCTAAAGGAACACTTCTCTTTACCCCTTTTTCAATTACCTCGTTAAAAGCTGAAGTTGATTTTGGTCTATCTTTTTCAGAGACCAAATCTATTGGTGCAATCTTGCCAAGCATTTCACTTTTCTCGTATCCACCATTATTTGCAAAGTGAGAATTACAATCAAGAACTTTACCGTTTTTGTCTAGTATTGCAAGCATATCAGGAGTAGTTTCAAAAAATATTTTCATAATTTTACTATCCATTAATTTATTGGATTTCAATAGAGATCAATCTATTTCCGTAGCATATCTTTTTTGCCATTTTCAGATTTTTCACGTCTATCTGCGTCCACTTTTGTACCCATTTGGTAGGTGAATTCCCATGGAACATCTACCATCATGGGGCTAAAATAGGACGCACACGCACAAAATTTGAGAAAATCATCCTTGAATAAGTCAATAAAAGAAATGAATGAAGATAACTTTCCAGCACAATGTCATCCACAAATTGAACTAAAGAAGAAAAAGAAACAGGTATGTGGATATTGTCCTGAAGACAAATGTCTTTTAGATTGTAAAATTTGTAATCCAAAATTAAATAACAAATCATCTTGTGATTGTTAACTGAACCATTTTTTTTACTCAACTATGGTCTGAGTTTTTAAGAACGAACCTAAAATTACTTAAACAAATGATGGGTCGGTAGATTCAAAGCTAAAGAAATCACAACATAAGAGATAGCAAGTAATTAAAGATCAGTGAATAATTGCTCCTTCAATGATGGCGTATCATAATTAATGTCTACTTGCTTCAAATTTTTTGTTTTTGTTTCTCCAATTATTGTCAGATCAGTTCCAAAAAATAAATTAATTGCCCAGTCACTTCCAATTCTAAATTTTTTTTCAAATGTTGGAAGTGCTATCAAATAATATGTCCTCCAAATTATCCATGCCAATATTCCTCCAACATTAAGACCCATTATAGAGGCAACTCCCGCCTTATTTCCAATAGTAGCCATCATACCCTTACTATGATAGGAAAATTTTTTCAGATTTAATTTTCCAGAAATAGTTTCTCTAATGTTATTAGCAACAATTTTACTTTGGCGCAATGCATGCTGAGCCGTAGGAGGGTAGAATTTTCCAGTACTATCATCCAGTAATGGCTGCACAGTCCCCCAAAGCAAAAACTTCTGGGTATTCTTTTAATCTCAAATAGTCATCAACTAAGACCTTTCCTCCAGGACCATGTTCACAATCTAGTGAAGAAACCACTGGATTGGAAGTTACACCACCTGTCCAAATCAAAGTAGTACATGGAATTATTTCACCCGTGTCTATCTCTACGTAACTTTCACCAGCATTAGTTGCTCTTGTATTTGTAAGAATTCGCACCCCCTACTTTTTTTAGAGTATGATTTTGCCTTGTAACCTAGTTTTTTATCAAGTTCTGGGCAAAATTTTGTCTTTGGATGATATTAAAACCATATTGATGTTGTTTTTCCTTTATTGTAGGATATGCCTGTTTTACTGATTCTCTGATAAAATGATTAAGCTCTCCAATTACTTCTACTCCTGCAAAACCAGCTCCCACTACAGTAAAGGTGAGAAATTTTTGCTGCAATCCCATATTTCCTGTCTGTGCTGCATGTTCCATCATTCTAAGAGCATGATTACGCAACTCAATTGCATCTTCAACAGTTTTAATGGTAAAAGAATTTTCTTCCATGGTTTTGTTTCCAAAAAAGTTATTGATACTTCCTAATCCTAATATCAGAAAATCATATTCTAAAGCATGCACTTTTCCATCAAATTTTCTTGTAATTGTCACTAGTTTCTGTTTTAGATCTATTGAAGAAATAGTTGCATGGTAAAACTTTGCACTAGTACAAAAATTCCTAATTGGTATGCAAATATCTCTAGGATTGAGCATGCCTGAAGCCACATCTGGCAACATTGGAGTAAATAGAAAATAATTTTTTTCATTTACAATAGTTATGCTGATATTTTTACCATCTAACATTTTTTGAAGATCTCTTAATACGTAAATTCCTCCAAAACCCCCTCCTAAAACTAAGATTTTTTTCTTTGATATTGTATCGGATTTGTGTGAAAATATCACATGAGCATCAAGTTTTTTTTCAGAATCAAATGCAACATCGCAATGTGTACATTTGTATGTTTGAGGCATAAATGGAAATCAACAATTATCGTAAAAATACACTAAAAAAATGTTGTTTCATTACAAAATCTTCTGTTGTATCTATACTTGAATCTGAGAAGAGAGTTGGCAATAATTGAAAAGCAAATAAAAGATAAACACAAATTTATCATATACTTGAATGAACGCTGGGTAAATCTAGATGGACTTAATGTAAGGTATCTTGAATCTGGAAAAGGAAAGAATCGACATATTTTATTTATTCACGGTTTGGGATCTGCAGCAGATAGATGGATGAAAATTCCAGATTTACTATCGTCAGATTTTCATTCTGTGGCCATTGACCTACCAGGATTTGGAGAGAGTGACAAGCCTGCAAATATTGAGTACACCATTGATCAATTTAGGAAATTTATCATATCGTTTCAAAAAGAGATTTCAATTCATGATGAAGAAACAAGTCTAATAGGTCACTCCTTGGGAGGCTATATTGCCTCAGAAATAGCAATTCAAAACCAAAATCAAGTTAAACAACTTGTCCTAATAGACTCTTCAGGAATGTTGAATCAACCCACTCCTATTCTTGAGGAATACTTCTATGCCGCAATGAATCCATCAAAGGATAATGTAAGAAAGGTCTTTGAAAAGATGGTGGCAGATCCCTCAAGGATTCCCTCACAATTAGTAGATGGTTTTATCAGAAGAATAAATTTGCCAAATGCCAAGTATGCATTCAAATCTACTCTTGAAAATAGCGCAAAAACTCAGATTGGATTAGACAGACTAAGGCAAATTAACAATACACCTACATTGATTCTGTGGGGAGAACAAGATAAGGTAATTCCACTTGAGCACTCTAAATTTTTCAAAGAGGCAATTGAAAATTCAAAACTTGAGATAATTGATGATGCAGGACATGCTCCCTTTGCTGAAAAGCCAGATCAAGTATGTGAAATAATAAGAAATTTTTTAATCTAACTACCAATAAACTTGTTAACCCTTCAAAATGCTTAAGATGTTAATCTAATTCTGCAGTAATTCAGAAACTGAGTTTGAGAAATTTTAATTAGATGCAAAGACTTGACATACAAAGAAATCGATGCTCAGAACTCCTATAATCTGAAATATTTTCTTCAAAGTCTTATTAATGTGAATTTTCATATTATATTTGATAAATCAATGGGAATCGTACGAATTGGAGGCAGAGGAACATCGAGACGTATAGAAGAGAAAAAAGAAGACAACTGGTCAGGGGGAGCTTTCAAAAAACATCAAGAAGCAAAAAAGGAAGCATCTAAAGACAAGTATATCACCGTAGGACGCGGAACTGGCAAGATAAAGTTTGGTGACATTAAAAGTACATCAACTGTATCAACAAAGGGTTTATGGGTTAGTTCTGGAAGAGGGACTGGAAGAAGAAAACTCTAACAGGCTCTATGGCGATATAAATTCACATAAAACAAATTAACAGAATGATCACACCTAGGATATTCTAAAAATAATTGATATTCTAAATTACTGAATTAACCATAAAATAAAAAATTAGAATTGTAATGGTTACCTGAAAGATCTTACCTTACGTATGACTTTGTTGTGATCAAACGCGGCAGTAGTGGTCACATACATGATATGATTTTTTCCAGCAGAAATAACTATTCTTTTGACTTTATCATATTCTGCAACAACATACTTGCATGTTCCAAGTGTTTTTGCTAGTTTTTTTCTTTGTTTCCAATCGTTTGCTGCAGCCTTTAATGATGCCAAGCTTTGTTTTTTTGACACCAAAATATGCACAGTCTTTGCTCGTTCTGAAAATATCAGTTTACCATTCAGATCGCAAACACTTACTACTCGAACAGATGGACTAACCTTTAGGATTTTTTCAACAGCTGTTTGAATTTCCATAATTGTTGCTATCTATTCTAGATGATAAGATTTTCTATGTGAATTTTGGTAATTATTTCTAGTAATTCTGTAACAGATCAGATTTCTAACATAAATTTCTACTAAATACATTCCATTTCTATAATTTAATAACATAGTAGATTATTTTGTAAAACTATTGAATAAATCAAAACAAATGATACTTTTTGTTCTTCTTTTAATTACAGTATCAGGAGTTACATTCTTTTCTTTTGTTTCTGCCCAAGAAGATTCCAAAATTCCTACATGGATAAAAACTGCCGTCGGATTTTGGGTTAATGATCAAATTACAGATGACGAGTTTCTTAATGCAATTGAATATTTTGTTGAAAATGAAATGATAAAAGTTCCCTCTCAAACAACTAATAATACAGTACTAATTAATAATCTGCAAATTTTGCAAGCAGAGATTAACATGAAGATAGAACAATCAAGAGAACTAGTAAATCTGCCACAAATTCAACAATCCCTTGCAGAATCTAATGCCTCATTTACTGCAACTGGCTCTCCTGAAGAAATAATTAGACAGATTGAAGGACGATGGCAATCAAGTGATCCTAAAGTACCAGATTCAGTTGCGTACAACTTGATTCATAATCCAGCAGCAGACGTACTACGTTCAATAATGGACGCTGATCAAAAATCAGAAAGTCAATTCAAATATGCTGAAATTTTTGTTACCAACCAATATGGTGCAAACGTTGCACAATCACATAAAACATCTGATTACAAACAAGACGATGAGAAGTGGTGGCAGAAGGCAAAACAAAATGGGGTATTTTTGTCTGAAGGTGGGTTTGACGAAAGTGCTGGGGTTTATGCCAGTGATATTTCAATTAGAATTCTAGATGACGATGGAAAATTCATTGGAGTGCTAAAGGCAGTTGTGAATGTGGAATCCATAAAAGATAATTTTTCAAAATGATTTGAAGGTTTGAGCTAAAGATTTGGGTTTAATTTTAAAATTGGATAAATCACTATATTATGTAATGTAATTGAGATTTTAATGAAAGCCTCAGATTTATTTGTAAAATGCCTTGAATCTGAAAATGTAGATTATATTTTTGGTTTACCTGGAGAAGAAAACGCAGATATGATGATGTCTTTGTTACAATCTCGAATTCAATTTATCTTAACTAGGCATGAACAATCAGCGGCATTTATGGCAGATGTGTATGGACGATTAACTGACAAAGTTGGGGTATGTCTTGCAACTTTGGGACCTGGTGCTACAAATCTAACCACAGGAATCGCAAATGCCAATATGGATAGATCCAGAGTATTGGCAATTACTGGTCAAACAGATACAAACTCACTTCACAAAGAATCTCATCAAAACATGGATGTAATTACAATGTTCAAACCTATTACAAAATGGAATTGGTCTGTTCGAAATGCTGATAGTATTCCAGAAGTAGTAAGACGGTCATTTAAAATTTCTCTAGAAGAAAAAGCAGGAGCTACGCACATTGAGCTTCCTCAAGATGTTGCCAAAATGGATTCTGGAATAATTCCCATTCCAAGTACAGATGTATTGCGTTCCTTACCAAACATGTTTTTGATAAAAAAAGCAGTAAAATTAATTCAAGATGCAAAAAAACCTTTGATTTTAGTTGGTAATGGATGTATTAGAAAAAATGCCACTTTTTATGTAAGAAAATTTGCAGAATTAACTGGAATGTGTTCGATAAACACATTCATGGGAAAAGGAGTAATTTCTGATAAATCTGAAAGGCATTTGAAAACAATTGGAATCAAAGAGGCAGATCATGTGTTACTTGCAATGAAAGAATCTGATCTTGTCATTGCCATTGGATATGATTTGGTAGAGTACAGTCCCAAGTTTTGGAACAGCGCACTAGATAAACAAATTATTCATATTGATTTTACTCCTGCTGAAACTGACACTTATTATCCTCCAGCAGTGGAAATTGCAGCAGACATTGAACTAACCATTGATTCAATTTTATCAGAATTGGAAAAAGAAAAGCTAAAAGATCCTTGTATTGCTTGTTACCCTTACCATGACATTCCAGAATTATTTAAAAAAATTAGAAAAGAAATTGTTCAGAACATTCAGGAATATGCAAATGATTCATCGTATCCTGTAAAACCAGAAAAACTTGTAACAGATGTAAGAAAGGTATTAGACGAAAAAGATGTTGTAATTTCTGATGTAGGAGTTCATAAATTATGGATTGCCAAAATTTACGATACTTTTGAGCCAAATACGTGTATAATTCCTAATGGATTTTGCTCCATGGGATTTTCTCTACCTGGTGCAATAGCTGCCCAATTGGTGTTTCCCGAAAAAAAAGTTGTAGCAATGTGCGGAGATGGCTCTTTTTTGATGAATATACAAGAACTAGAAACTGCTGTACGCCTGAAATTACCCATAATAATCATAATATGGGTAGATGGAGAATATGGTTTAATTTCTTTAAAACAAAAGATGGAATTTGGCAGGTCAGGATTTACTGAATTTAATAATCCTGATTTTGTAATGCTTGCTGAAAGCTTTGGCGCAAAGGGGTACAAAGTAAATTCTGTAGTTGAATTTCAATCAGCTCTTACAGAAGCATCTCAATCAATTGATACTCCTGTGATAATTGCAGTGGATGTAGATTATTCTAGAAACAGCGTCTTGTTAAATGATGAGTATTGTAATTTACCTGGACAATAATAAAACTACCAACTATCTTAGATTCAAACAGTTTTAAAATATGGCAGTAACAATTAGAAAAAATTTGGATATTTGTTTTAATTTCAGTATACCCACTTTTAATTAATGAAAGCTATCTGGAATGATATCATAATTGCAGAATCTAAAGAAACAATTAAGATTGAAGGAAATCACTATTTTCCTCCAGACTCAATAAAAAAAGAATATTTTCATGAAAGTAATAACACATCAAGATGTATTTGGAAAGGAAAAGCAAATTATCTTTCAGTTACTGTAAATGGAAAAACAAATCAAGATTGTGCGTGGTTTTATCCAAAACCCTCTTTTCTTGCCAAAAAGATAACCGGATATATTGCATTTTGGAATGGTATCAAGGTTAACAATTAGATGATAAATCTTTTAAAAACTCAAAATAAATTCTAAAATCTATTTTAATTGTTGTTGATGCATTTAATGATGTCAATTAGCAAAATTTGAAAATTATAAAAAGAAATTAAAAATGAATTTGAGATCTTTTCTTAAATTCATCTTTGAAAAAATGCTATTGACTTCATGAATTTGTCCAAGTCTTTGTCAATGGTGATTTTGACTCTATCAAATCCTTCGTCTACGACATGATAACATGCATCTAGGTCTTTGTCAATAGTAACCTTCACTTTTTCTAACATATTGCCCATGATTTGATAATATGGAAAAAGGTCTAATTGCATCTAAGAAAGAATATTGACCTAGGTATCATAAAATCTTCAGTCTAGGCTGAAATTCGACATTATTTTATGAAAATAGGTAATTATACAAAAATGAAATTCATTTTAATTCTAAATATAATGAAAATCATAATCAATCATTGATTTAATTATATCCCGAATTATACTGAAAATTACAAAAATAAAATTACAAAAACCCAAATCATTTTAGAATAGTCTTTCCATATTGATTCATGCTTGATTCAAAAATTGATAATGTGCTCAAAAGAATAGAAGAACAAGAAAAATTTGAACAAGAGAATCCTTACAAAATACCAAACTCCGAAAAGGTTTTGACTATAGGAAAAAACACTGGAGTTTTTTATAATATTCTGTTACAAAACATGGGTGCAATAAAAATTCTTGAAATAGGGATGTCTGTAGGATACTCTACCATTTGGTTTGCAGATTCAATATCAAAAAAACCAGATGGAAAAATAATTTCCATTGAAAAAGATGAAAAAAAAATTGAGCGTGCAAAAAGAAATTTTGTGGATGCAGATATTGGTGATTTTATTGATATTCGTCATGGGGATGCCCTAGAAATGCTATCGGATATCAATAACAAATCTAATTCGGCTGAATCATTTGATTTTGTATTTATTGATGCTGACAAAGAAAGATACATCCAATATTTTGATGCTGTCCTTCCAATGGTGAAACTTGGAGGATTAATTGGAGCCGATAATATTTTATTTCCAGAACGGTTCAAAAAATTTACAAACTCGTATGTAAAACATGTAAGAAAAAATCCCAACATTAGATCAGTAACAATTCCTATTGATAATGGCGAGGAATTAAGCCTAAAATTAGCATAGTTTGAGTCAAAAACTCCCAAAATTGAATTTATTATTTTCAAACTATTGCTATTGTTGAATTAAATACAATATGGTCAAATTAAATATTTGAGAAGATCATTCAATATGTGTCAAGTACAATTGTAGCAAAAAAATCTCTGATTGTTGTACTCTTTATACTTTTTTCATTAATTTTTCTTGGAGGAATTTTTGGAATTACTAATGATACTGCAATAAGTGCTGGACATGAATTATCATATCCCTCGTGGTTGATCATATCCTATCTTGCAGGACTTTCTATGATTATTCTACCTTGTACACTTCCACTTGTCTTCATAATAATTCCTTTGAGTATGGGGAAAGGTGGTAAAAAAGGACTTGTAATGGCTTCATTGTTTGGAGCAGGTCTTACAGTAACAATAATGTTTTATGGATTAGGAATTGGCATTTTAGGTCAAACCGCTGATTTGGATCAAATTTCTATCTACATGTTTCTAATTGCAGGAATCGCGGCATTTCTCTTTGGTTTGTCGCAACTAAAATTATTTGAATTGAAATTACCATCTTATTCGGGAACTCCAAAATTCATTCAAAAAAGAGGAGATTACTCAAAATCATTTTTCATGGGGTTATTGTTAGGAAATGCTGGAGTTGGCTGTCCCAATCCAATGTTTTATTGGCTTTTAATTTATGTTGCAAGTACCGGAAGTGCCGAGATTGGTGCAAGTCTTGGTATAGTTCATGGAGTTGGACGAGCAATTCCTCTAATTTTACTTTCAGTTCTTGCAATTATTGGAGTAAATGCTACAAAAGGAATAACTTCTAACCGTGAAAATATTGAAAAAATTACCGGATGGATGTTGATTATAATCGGTGCCTTTTTAATAATTCAGGGAATTCCAGGGGGACACGAATGGTATGAATCCACATTCGTACACCTAGCATGGAATAATCTGGTCTCGACTACACTGATTCCACCGGAGTTTCATGTTGGAGAACATGATCATGAATAATGATGCTCAAATCCCACAAGAATTGGCTCCCATTTTGTTTGCAGTCTTGATTGGCTTTCCCAATCGTATGGTATTTTAGCTCGCAGAGAAACAGTACAGTGAAAGACCCAGTCTGTGGCATGGATGATAGACAAAGGAGAATCTACTAATACACAAAGGAAGGGAATATCGATTTTGTTGTGCAACATGTAGATGGGCATTTGAGAAAAACCCTGATCAATTTACAGAATCATGAAGGTAGAAAGTTCTTACCACTCCGGGTGCTCTAATTGTAAAGTACTTGAAAAAATGTTGGATAATCTAGGAATACAATATGATTTGATAGATGTTACTGAAAAACCAGAATATTTGGAAAAATATCCAATATTCACTGCTCCTGGTTTAGTTAAAGATAAAAAATTAGAGTTCACCGGAATTCCCAAGTTAAAAAATCTCAAGAAAATCTTCTCCTGAACTGGTAATGTTTTTTACATTGAAAGGATTGGAATTTACAAATGACAGAGTACTCCATGAATGAAAAAATAATACTTGTTCAATATGCTATAAAAAAATATGATAATGAGGCAACACTTTTTGAAAAGTTACAATCGATTCTTTCAGAAAAAGATATTCAAAGAAATATTGACACTTTAATTGGCACACAAAGAGTTCGCAGAATAGGTCCAGAAATACTTCAAAATAATGAAAGCCATACAGAATTACCAGACTTGCCAGATAATCTAAAATTAATTATCGACCAACTTTAGTAGTAAATATTAAATCATCTTTAATTTTTCACAATAGCATGATAAATCAAAAACTCTTTGTTATGGCTATTCTTTGTGTAATTATCATTTTCTCTTCATCATCATTTGTTTTTGCTCATCCTCATCCAGGTCAAATTCTAATTAATGGCCATACTCATGAACCACAGACAGAATACATTCCATTAAATGGAATAATTGGAATAGAGAAAAGTTCTATCATGTTCCATACTCCTGAAGAAAATTCATTGCCTTGGGGATTTGTTGAAGGAAAAATAGCCAACCCTGTTGCAGGATATCCTGTAATTATTCAAATTTTCAAAGATAATGAGGCAATCCATTTTGCTCAAACCGATGTTAGTGAAGATGGAAGTTATGAGTACAAATTTAGGGTTCTAAATGTAGAAAATGACCAAACAACAAAAATTTTTGATGGAGATTACTATGTTACTATTTTCAAGGTCGTATACCTTAATCAAGGTAATTTAATTTAAAATCCCCTTAATCCTTGAGGCCTTACCACTTCTGGATGTTCTCGCATCCAACTTAAACGGTCTAACATTTTTTGTTTATCTTGTGGGAATGTACCCTTGATAGTATATGCATTTGAACCGTGATTTGCTCTGAAAATTATCTCTTCTTTTGTCTCAATTTTACTTAGTAATTCTTCTAACTCATCTAAAGCCTCATCGTCATTTAGTCGTACAAATTCCCCGTTATACTTTTGCAAAAACTCATCTTTAATTCCATTTTCTAGATATAGAGTAAGAGCTCCAACATACTGAGGAGAACATGCACTAATAACTTCTGAAGTTCCTTGAATATGTTCTTTAGAATATTTTTTACCACCAAGACCCAAGATGATCATACAAGACATAAGATAACCTGCATCCTTGGCTTTGTTAACTGATTTAATTATTGTTTTTGAAGTAGCACCCTTTGTTACTTTTTTTAATACTATGTCTGAACCACTTTCAATCCCTAAATAGAACATGGTTAGTCCTGCATCATACATTTTCTTTAATTCCTCAGGATTTTTCTTTAAAATATTCATAGGCATTGCATAACAAGAAATTCTTTCAAGGTTTGCAAATTTTTCATAGATATATTTTACAATTTTTACCATGTATTCTGCATCAAGATTTAATGCATCACCATCAGCGAGAAATACTCTAGTAGTATCTGGTAGTTGTTTTGCCATCATATCAATTTCTAATTTTATCTCTTCCCATGGTCGCTCCGAATATTCCTTTGATCTGTACATATCACAAAATGAGCACTCATTAAACGAACATCCTAATGTGACTTGAAAAATTAAGGATCTAGCTTCTGAAGGCGGTCTATACAAAGGAGCATCATAGTTTAACATCATCTGACTAAATCACATAAATTAGTCCAATTATGTATTTTATACTTTCTTAGGTATCATGAATTCATCACACAATACCTTTTAGTGAAAAACCACGTGAAGCTGATTAACAATGGCAAATGATCCTGATGCAAAAAGACTTCTTTGGTTTATCTTTGCTGGTTCACGTGGAGGATTAAATCGTCTAAGAATCATCTCATCAATAAAGGAAAAACCATTAAACACAAACCAGCTAGCCAAAGAACTAGGCTTGGATTACAAAGCAATTCAGCATCACATTAAGATTCTTGAGAAAAATAATTTGATTACAAAATTTGGAGAAAAATATGGAGTTACATATTTCATCTCTACATTTTTAGAAGTAAATATGGAGACATTTGAGGAAATTGCAACAAAATTGGATAAAAGTAAATAAACGCTCAGGAGGTTTCTCTCTCTAAATGGAATCTACCTCTCTTGTATTATCTATTGTTTCAATTGCAAATATGGCAGTACTTGGAGTCTTGATTTCCATTTTTGGAAAAATGTATGTAAAAACAAAGGCACAGCTTCCATTAGGAATGATTGTTGTAACAAGTATGTTGTTTCTTCATAATATTATTGGAGGACTAGCGTATTTTTCAATGGACCAACTCTTTTCACATGAAATATTTCCATATATGTTAGGAGTAGGAATTGCAGAGCTTGCAGGATTGTTAATATTTCTAAAAATAACTTTGGACTAATCTTAGTTTAATTGTAGTAGAATTAAAGATAGTTAATGTTACAGGAATATTTTAAACTAAATAAAAATATTCTAATTGCTTTTGCAGTATCAATTACTTTTTCTGCAATTATTGCTCAAAGTTTAGCTGAACAAGAAGATTACCTAAACACTACATATACTCTGATTTTTGATTACATATTTTATTTTTCTACATTTGGTAGTTTGTATTATTTAGATAATAGAAAAAAATATCTGCTAAAATCTGGAAAAACTGACAAAGAAAAACTCCGACATGACCTAATTAGAATAATAACGTCACTAGGGATTGCGGAAATTGTTTATACCATAGCTAGATGGTTGTTACAATATTATTTTCTATCAATTAATTATGATCCATATTTGGCTTCAATTACATCACAAGTTATATCCACAATTATCTACATGATAGTAGTAAATTTGAGCGTAAAAATGACGAGGTTGTATAAAGATGGGAATTAGTGTGTATGTGGACGGTTCTGGAGGAGAAAATAGCGGATATGGTTATTTTGTTAAAGAAACAGGAGAATCATTTTATGAAAAAAAACCAAATCTTACAAACAACCAGGCAGAATATATGGCCATAATTGCTACATTAAAAAAATTTGTAAATTCTGATGAAGAAATTACAATTTTTAGTGATTCAAAAAACACTGTATCTCAATTAAATCATGAATTTGCCATAAACAATGAACAACTACGAGCACTTGCTCAAAAGGCCTGGCCACTAATTGGAAAATTTTCAAATATTACATTAACTTGGATTTCTAGAAAAGAAAACCTTGCTGGTAAAATGTTGGGAAGCTAAATTTTGTAGATCAAACTTTTCTATGAATAACTTTATTATAGAAAATCTTGTACTCCAAGAAAGTGGCCGAGTCTGTTTTTCTCTCACCAAAATCTATAGCAATTATCGGTGCATCTGACAAGAGAGGTAGTGTCGGAAGTACTATTACGTCCAATATTATGAATGGCTTTACAGGAAGCGTTTACCCTGTTAGCCCTAGTAGAGATACTGTGTTTTACAAAAAAGCATACAAAAGTGTCATGAATATTCCAAAACCAGTTGATCTTGCAGTTATAGTAATTAAAAATACATTGGTAGCTAATGTTTTAGAAGAATGTGGAAAGAAAAAAGTAAAGGGAGCCATTATCATTACAGCCGGATTTAAGGAAGTAGATGAGGAAGGAGCAAAGAGAGAACAAGAACTAAAAGACATTGCAAGAAAATACAAAATTCAAATCATTGGACCAAACTGTCTTGGCGTAATGAATCTAGACCCAAAAACAATGATGAATTCTACATTTTTGAAAATTACTCCAAAGTCAGGAGAAATTGCACTTGTATCTCAAAGTGGTGCCATTTGTGCAGCCCTTGTAGAGGATGCTAGCGCACAAGGAATTGGTTTTTCTGCTGTAATTAGTATGGGAAACAAAGCAGTAATGAGCGAAGTTGATATTTTAAAGATGTTAGCTGCTCACAAACAAACCAAGGTAATTGTAATGTATCTTGAAGACATGGGAAATGGTCAAGAATTTCTAAAAGTTTGTAAAAATATTACTCGCAAACTCAAAAAACCAGTTTTAGTTCTAAAATCAGGACGAAGCCCAGAAGGAGCAAAAGCTGCAATGTCACATACAGGTGCTCTGATGGGTTCTGATGAAATCTATGATGCTTTACTAAAACAATCTGGCGCAATTAGAGTTGATACGATGGAAGAGCTCTTTGATTATGCAACTGCTTTTTCAAAGCAACCACTTCCAACAGCAGGAGGTTTAGTTATTGTATCAAACGCTGGTGGACCTGCAATTATTTCCACCGACGCATGTTCTAAATTAGGAATAAGAATGGCCAAAATTGAAAGTATTCGTCCAAAGATTGACGAAGTAATTCCTCCATGGGGAAGCTCTCGTAATCCAGTTGATATTGTAGGAGATGCTGATTTTAACAGATTCCATAATGTTTTGGATAGAGTTCTTAAACATCCCAAAGTAGGTTCTGTAATCACTATGTGTACACCATCTGGGACTCTAAATTATGACAAGCTAGCAGAAGTAATTGTTTCAATGTCAAAGAAATACAAAAAAACAATGTTAGCTAGTTTGATGGGACTTGATGAAGGAATTACAAATAGAGAAATTTTAGCCAAAGGAGATGTTCCCTTCTATACATATGCAGAAGGAGCCATTCGAACTCTTGCAGCAATGATAAAATTCGCAATTTGGATAAATACCCCAGAAGGAAAAGTAATTAAATTCAAAGTAAACAAAGCAAAAGCAAAAAAGATTTTTGACAAAGTCAAAAAAGAAAAGCGTCCAAATCTTCTTGAAGAAGAAGGACAAGAGATTCTTAAAGCATATGGATTGCCACTACCAACAAGTGCTCTTGCAAAAACTGATACCGAAGCTATCAAGGTTGCAAAAAAGATTGGTTATCCAGTTGTAATGAAAATTGCATCTCCACAGATAATTCACAAATCCGATGCTGGTGGTGTTAAAGTAAATCTTACAAATGACAAAGAAATCAAAGAAGCTTTCAAAACTATAATTAAAAATGCCAAAAAATACAACAGCAAAGCTGAGATCAAAGGAGTTCTAATCGTTGAGATGGTTAAGGGTGGAAAAGAGATGATTATAGGCTCTAAATTAGAACCTGGTTTTGGTCCAGTAATTATGATTGGGATGGGAGGAATCTATGTTGAGGTCCTAAAAGATGTGACATTCAAGATAGCACCTGTTACTAGCAAAGAGGCAGATGATATGATATCAGAAATAAAAACACAGAAACTCCTGCAAGGTGTTAGAGGTGAAAAACCATCTGATATAGCCAAATTATCTGATTGCATTCAAAGATTATCTCAACTGGTTACTGACTTTAAAGAAATTAAAGAATTAGACATGAATCCAGTTCTTGTAATGGATAAAGGAAAAGGCTGTAGAATACTTGATGTCAGAATCGGTCTCTGATCGATTCCCTTTTTAAATTATTTAAATATTGATCTAGAATATTTATACAAGTTAGAGGGAATGTGGGTATGGCAAATGTAGAGAGCCTTAAGACTATTAGAACAGGGGATGAATACATTGAAAGTCTTAGAGGCAGAGATCTCAAAATTTACCTTTTTGGAGAATTAGTAAAAGAACCAGTCGATCATCCAATGATTAGACCTTCAATTAACGCAGTTGCAGAAACATATGATCTTGCCGTCAGAGAGGAAGAACTTGCTTCTGCTCAATCGTCACTTACTGGATTAAAAGTTAACAGATTTTTACATATCGCTGAAAGTGCACAAGATCTAGTTATGCAAAATAAAATGCAAAGAACACTGGGACAAAACACAGGAACATGTTTTCAGAGATGTGTTGGAATGGATGCACTCAACTCTTTACATTCTACTACATTTGAGATAGATGAAAAACATGGAACTGATTATCATAAAAGATTCTTAGAATTTGTAAAGATGGTTCAGAAAGAAAATCTTGTGATTGGTGGTGCCATGACAGATCCAAAAGGCGATAGAAGTAAAGGCCCCGCAGAGCAAGATGATCCTGATTTGTTTACAAGAATTGTAGACAAAGATGAGAATGGAATCTATGTTTCTGGAGCAAAAGCACATCAAACAGGATGTATTAACTCTCATTGGATTATTTTAATGCCAACAGTTAGACTAACAGAAAATGACAAAGACTGGGCAATTGTCGGTGTAATCCCTGCAGATGTAAAAGGGCTTACTTACATCTATGGTAGACAATCTTGTGATACTCGAAGTATGGAAGAGGGAGACATTGATGATGGTAACGCAAAATTTGGTGGACAAGAAGCATTAATGATTTTAGATAGAGTGTTTATTCCATGGGACAAAATCTTCATGAATGGAGAACATGAATTTGCATCTATGCTTATAGAGCGTTTTACTTGTTATCATAGACGTAGTTACGTGTGCAAAACAGGACTAGGCGATGTACTCATCGGTGCAGCAGCTACAATTGCTGACTATAATGGAGTGCCAAAGGTATCTCACATCAAAGACAAAATTGTTGAGATGACTCATCTTAATG
>PVMK01149287.1_pt1 | contig 19361 bp, 16 predicted proteins | sample 1853481 | NCBI WGS metagenome assembly PVMK01 (sample SAMN08533507, study PRJNA380276) | Marine sediment metagenome, whole genome shotgun sequencing project. | reverse complement strand
GTTAATCCTCAGATCGGTCCGCCTTTCAGAGTTGGAACGATTACTGCGTCTGGATTTACCCGCCTGGAACGGGACCATGAGCCACCAGAAAACGGAACAAGGTGAGAGAGGACTGAAGCAGGTGGTCGAACCATTTATAGTAGATGTCAGTGAAGCTGAGATCAGACGAGAGCGGGAGAAGGCGAGGTCTCTGCGAAAAACGCGGTGGTGGAAACAAAAGCTGGCCCGCGGGACCTGCTATTATTGCGGTCAGCGCTTCTCGCCGGATGAGCTGACAATGGATCACATCATTCCCGTTATCCGCGGCGGCAAAAGTACCAAGAATAACATTGCTTCAGCTTGCAAAGAGTGTAACAACAAAAAGAAACACATGTTTCCCATGGAGTGGGAGGAATATCTGAGTGGTTTCGCTACTCGTGATGAGGATGAACTGTAGGGTAGATGAACCGGAGGCAACCCACCGTTATGATGCCAGCAGGAAAAGCGGCTGATAGTTATCATTTGTGAAGGAGGGGAGAGCATGAGTATAGTGCCCGAGGGTGAGAACGCTAGAAAAGCGATCAAGTGGATCTCGGACAAGCGGCAATACGAACCTGATGAGTGTGGTCCTGTTCACAGCATGATCGAGCAAGCAGCCAAGAGGTTCGACCTTTCTCCAAAAGACGAAGAATTCCTCATTCGTTTTTTTTGCAGCCCCGAAAAGACCTAAATATAGGAATCTATTGAATATTTTCTCAGGTTGATGCCCGGTTATCTTAATAGTACAATCGCAGAATTTTAGCTTGTAATGCATGGAAATGTGGGTACAATAAAAACTCCACAAAGGTAGTTCAACTCTTACTTTATAAACCGTTCGGGGGTCGTCTAAGGGCAGGACAGGGGTCTTTGGCACCTCTAATCTAGGTTCGAATCCTAGCCCCCGAGCCAAATTATAAAAGGGCCTCCGTAGGGAAGGCCCTTTTATAATTTGACTCGTGAGTTGTTGATGAGAATCTTGCGGTGAGTTTATCCCGAGCGAAGCGAGGGAAATCCTAGCCCCTCAAGTCAAGGATCGACTAGCCCGGCAGGGAAGCCGGGCTTGAAGCTTTAGTGAATGCCCGATGCAGAAAAAGAAATGCTGGTACGTCTATATCTGCGACAGGCAGGGCCGGCTATACACTGGGATTACTACAGAGCTTGAACACAGGATGAGACAGCACAAAGGAAAACTCTTATACAGTGAACCATTTGAAGATAAACGGTTGGCGGCAAGAAGAGAAAAGGAGATTAAAGGTTGGCGTCGAGATAAGAAGTTGGAATTGATTAAGGGAAGCGGGTGAGTTTGCCCTGAGCTTGCCGAAGGGAATCCTCCCCCCCGAGCCAGTAAATAAAGACCTTCAGAGATGAAGGTCCTTTTTATTTGAGTGTAACACTCCCCTTACTCTCCCATACAAAACCCCATACAAGAAAGCCCGGCGAGAATGTCCCGTTGGGGCTTCAAATTCAGCTGACATTCGATCGTTTCTTCTATAGATTAAAACTCAATGCTCCTAGCCCCCATTGACCCTGTGCGCCGGGTCTGTGGGGGCTTTTCTTTATATTGACAGACGGCTATATCTTGTGACAGTGTAAATTTCAGCGAACTGTCAATTAAGGGATGTAATATGAAGTGCGAAACACGGTAGATACGTGGAGCAGATTATCCGACTTCGACCATCTCGGGAGCAACAGCGCTCTTGAACGCCGGAGGTTTCTTTATATGGCCGAAGGAACAGAATATGCTGTTAACTGACAGCCGGTAAAAGTTCATGAGAGTAGCGGTAACGGCGGACGTACACCTCAGGACCCGAGGCGAACACCCCGAACGATACAACGCCCTGGAGAACATCTTCCAGCAGATGAGCACCGAAGGTATGGAAAACCTTATTGTCGCTGGCGACCTGTTCGACAAAGATTTCAGCAGCTACTCAGAATTCGAGGAACTTTGTAAGAAATACAGCAAGCTCCGACTGCATATTATCCCAGGCAACCACGATCCGGGTATCAGCGGAAAGAGCATAGTCGGCGACAATATTTACATTTACACCGATCCCACTGCCTTGCAGTTCGGCTCCACAACCTTTCTTCTCATTCCGTATGAGGAGAAGGGAGAGATGGGCGAGAAGATAGCCGAAATGGAGAAGGAGATCGAGGGGAAAGAGTGGATCCTTGTCGCTCACGGTGACTACTACGGAGGTTTGAAGGAGCTGAACCCCCTAGAGCCCGGTACCTATATGCCACTTTCCCGGAAGGATCTCCAAAGATTCAAGCCCAGGACTGTGTTACTTGGCCACATCCACAAGCCGGTCAGTAAAGACAACGTTCACTACCCCGGTTCTCCCTGCGGCTTGGATATCAGCGAGACAGGAAGAAGAAGCTTCCTTGTCTACGACACTGTCGACGGTAGCGTCGTCTCCAGGGATGTCGCAACGGATATTCTCTACTTCAACGAATCCTTTGTTATCGTACCTAGGGATGATGAAGCTTCGATTCTCCAACAGGAGATGAAGAAAAGGATCGAATCCTGGGGAATTGACCCTTGCGATCACCCGAAGATCTTTGTCAGGGTTGTGGCCAGGGGTTACGCCACCGACAGGGGGGCAATACTAGAGGCGCTCAAGCACGGGTTCGAAAGGTTTAAATACTTCAAGGACGAAGGTCCCAAAATCGATGAACTTTTTGCCAGTTCGGACCGCCAGCTCAACGCCATAGCCGAGAGGACAATAAAGCTCATCGATGAGTTGGACTGGGACTTCAACGACGACGAACCTGCAAGGGAGCAAGTAAAAACTGTCGCCCTCTCCGCTATTTACGGCAACTGAGGTAGGTAATGGCTATCAGAATCTACAGGATAAAGATAAAGAAAGCTGGCCCCTTGAACAGTGATTTTGAGCTCCAGCCGGGGGATCTAAATCTCGTTTACGGCCACAACGAGAGCGGCAAGACGTACATAGTGGAAACAATGATCAATCTTCTATTCAAGACTGGCAAAAGGGCCCCTGCCAAATGGAACCTAAGGGAATGGGAACTTGGTGGCAGGATCATTGTTTCCGGCCTAGAGGACGACTCGGTGTCATTCACAAAAACGGGCAAAAAGCTTGAGCAGTACTGGGAGGAAGGATCTGATCTGCCCAGGGACCTCTCTCGCCTTCTCGTTGTAAAGGCGGGCGAAACCGTGTTAGCTGAGGAAGAGGAAGACGGCGTTGGCCGTGGCATCCTCAAGAATTACCTATCAGGTGAGGGCCTTCTCGATAAAATAGCGGCCAGAATCTCGAAAATCCTGCAGGTTACGACCGTTGAGGATTGCTTGATATTCGGCCCCCAGAAGGGAGAAGTGAAGAATAGGATGAAGTGTGAAGAGCGTCTCCGTAGCTTGAACGCTCTCCTCAAAGATTGGGAACAGGAATACGCTTCCGGTGAGATCTATTACCTCCGGCAGAAAAAGAAAACGATTGAAGCTGAGCAAAAGAAACTTAAGAAGGCCAAGCGCCACCACGCGTGGCAACTGTACGATGATATACAGACTCTCCGCAGAGATAAGGATAAGCTCCCGGCCGAAGAGGAACTGGCGAAACTCGAGACGGATATCGGTATTTTCGACTTAAAAAAGACGGAAGTTGAAACCAAGTCAAAGACGCTCAAAGAACTGGAAGGCACCAGCGAGGACTACAGATGGACAGAGAAAGCCCTCAGGGATTACTCAGAAATCGTAAGCAGCCATACCGTCTTCGGTCCGAAACCGGTCTTGATACTCGTCGCGTTGCTCTTCTTTGTGGGCGTGCTGGTCACCGGCTTTCTTGGGCTCAGCATCCCCCTCGTCATCTGTGGCATCGGGGCGCTGGCCTTTTTCATTCTTTACTACGTGGGAACCAGGAATGTGCTTGCCGGGGCGGGCGAGAGCGCGGAGCTGGACAGGCTCAAGGCGGATTTCAGCAGCAGGTTTGGTTCCGAGCTCACCAATAGGGCAGCGCTCGAACTGCAACGGGATAAATTCAAAGAGGACCACATTCGCGCCAAATCTCTAAGAGAAGAGGTAGAAAAGCTCACCCTCGAAATAAATATCGAAGAGATCAACATTACCAAAACCCTAAAGGAGTTTACAGGCGTCGAACCGCCAGTGCAACAATGGCGAAACTCAATCAGAACGCTCAGAGATAAGATCACGTACCTCGAAGAGAAGATCAACTCACAAGAGAAAAAGCTTGCCTCTTTAGTTATAGAAGTGGAGGAGTATCTTGACGAATACCCGGGGGCGGAATGGAACCCTGAGCGCTACGACAGTCTCAATCAAGAGTTTGCAGAGATTGATGAGGCAGAGAATGCGGAGAGCAATAAACACGAACTGCTGAAACACCGTATTAGCCAGGAGACCGACTGGAAAAGCACTGATTGGGAAGACCTGATCTCTGCTCTCAGAGACAAATGTGAACAGACAGCAGAAGAATACAGGGATATTACCGCCGACATCCTCGCAAAGGTGCAGGTCAACACCGCTATCCAGCAATTTCGAGAGCAAGAAGATGCTAGGATAGCGGATGGCCTGAAGAGGGACGAACTCACGAAACCTCTCCAATCGCTAACGGCGGGCCGCTACAACAGAATCAAGCAGGATGAGGAGGGCGGACTGGTTCTCGTTACGGGCGAGGACGAGGAATATCCCCTTGCAGACACTAGTACCGGCGCGCAGGAGCAGATTCTCCTTGCCCTGAGAATCGGTTTCGCCTCGATAGCCATGGAAGGGCAAGCTGCCTTCCTAATTTTGGACGACGCCTTCCAGCACTCCGACTGGAACCGTCGCAAAAACCTGATTGCAGAAACCCTACGTTTGGTAAAGACCGGCTGGCAAGTTTTCTACTTCGCCATGGACGACCACATAAGGGACTTATTCTTGGAAGCGGGAGGGGAGTTGGGAGATAGGTTCAGAAGCCTCGAACTGAGCTGATTCAAGCGGCACGCCCTCTTCACAATCTCATTCATTAGCAGTAAGCGGTGAACCCTTCGACCCATTCGACAAGCTCCCCGGGACTATGCCCAGGACAGGCAGGGCAGGCAGGCTCAGGGCGCTTCGCGCAGTAAGCGGTAAATCGTAGAAGTCGTTCAAAGAGCAAAATCGCGGCTGACCTTCGACAGGCTCAGGTTGGGGAAAGCCGCTCCCACAGGAGAATCCATTTCTTCTTTATTCTTTCTTCTTTCCTCTGACTTCTGACCTCCGACCTCTGCGGCCGTCTTCTGTCCTCTGCCTGCTGTCGACTGTCCACTGCCAGCTGCCTTCTGACCTCCGACCTCTATCCTCCGCCCTCTTCCCTTTGCCTCCCTCCATCCCTTTTCATCTTGACAATGAATAGAGGTTAGTATATTTTCTGACTATAATTATAGTCAACTAGAAAAGAGGTCTGATTATGAAAATCTTGTCTCTGTCAGAGGCTAAAATGAAACTCAGTGAATTGGTTGAGGCCGTTTACTCGACAGATGAGGAAATCGTCATCACAAAGAACGGCAGACCTGCTGCAGTCCTGGTAAGTCCAGAGGAGTTCGAGAGCTGGAAAGAAACAATTGAGATAGCGTCCTCCCCCGATTTAATGGAGGAAATCAAGCAAGGGCTTGTGGCCCTCAAAAAGAAGCGGAAACTCTACACGCTGGAAGAGCTGTTCGACTAGCCCATGAGTCAGAAGAGCATCAAGCAGAACCGGCTCAGGATGCCTGAGGACACGGCTGATTTCATACGGAGCCTGCATCCGGAGATCAAAAGAAGGGTGAAGGCGGCCCTGAAGGCTATTCTATCCGATCCCGATATAGGCAAATCGCTTCGGAGTGAGCTGGAGGGGCTGAGGAGCTTCAAGGTTGGCCGATTCAGAATCATCTACCGCAAGCCATCTAGAGGTATTATCGACATCGTCGCCATTGGACCCCGCAAATACATCTACGAAGAAACCTACCGCCTTGTCAAAAAAACGGCGCCCGACCGCAGGTGAAATCCCTCTGTCGATTAGGAAATTCGTTAATTCGTTAATTCGTTAATTCGAGAATTAGGGAATTAGTTGATTCGTCAAATAGTTAAATCGTTCAAGCCGTAGAAGTCGTAGAAATCGTTTAAATAGTCAAAGCAGCTCATAGCGACAGATATCCCGTATAACTAATAACTAATAACGGATAACGACACTGCCTGCTGCTAGCTGCCCGCTGTCAGGTGTGACCTATGGTATTGACCTGAGGTGATTCAAGATGTAATCTTCGGCGATTATTACATGGAATGCTATCTGTACGTGACAAGTGATGAGAGGGGAATTCATGAACAAGAAGATCAAGGTGGTACAGTACGGACTTGGGCCTATTGGTTGCAGAAGCGTTCAATACCTGACTGAGAGGGGGCATTTTGACCTTGTCGGAGCCATTGATTCCGATCGGCGCAAGGTAGGAGTTGATGTTGGTGAACTGGCTGAATTGCCCACAGCACTCGGTCTTCATGTCACCGACGATTCGACGAATCTGCTGAGAGAGGTAGATGCAGAGGTTGTTGTGCTTACAACTACATCAAGCCTGGAGCAAATTCGGCCCCAGGTCCTGGAAATTATCTCCTGCGGCAAGAATGTGGTTTCCACTTGTGAAGAACTCATGTATCCCTGGCTAACCAGCCCTAGCCTGGCCAAAGAGATTGATTTGGCTGCCCGAGAGCAAGGGGTCTCGGTTTTGTCCACAGGGGTGAATCCCGGCTTCCTTATGGATTTCTTGCCCCTGGTGATGACCGGCGTCTGTCGAGATGTGGAAAAGGTGACGGTGGAACGCATCCAGGATGCGCAGTTTAGGAGATTGCCTTTTCAAAAGAAGATTGGCGCGGGGCTTACGGAGCGGGAATTCGAGGAGAGGGTAAAAGCAGGCAATTTGAGACATGTTGGGCTGACTGAATCCATGCATCTCCTTGCTTCTGGATTAGGGTGGAAATTAGACAGAACTGAGGACATTATAGAGCCTGTCATCGCTTCTCAGGAAGTTACCACCGCCAATCTTACCATCGAGCCGGACAAGGCGCTTGGGGTCAACCAGATCGGCAGGGGCTATATTGGAGACAAAGAGGTGATAACACTGGTGTTTCGGGCCACCATAGGGGAGCCGGAACCACGTGACCGAGTTCTTATCCAGGGAACTCCCAGCATAGATATGGCCATCGAAGAAGGTGTTAACGGAGATACGGCCACCTGTGCCATAATAGTCAATGCCATACCTGTGGTAATTCAGGCCCCGGCCGGGCTCAGAACGATGGCGGATATTAATCCGATTTCATTTTTCAAATGAAATCAGGTAATTGAGGGATTCAAGAATTTAGGGATTAGTAGGAGGAACATGTTTTCAATTCGAGAAATAATCGACATTGCCATCAAGATCGAGAAGAACGGTGAGAATTTCTACCGCGAAGCAATGGAAAAGATCTCAAATCCAGCGCTCAAGCCGGTTTTTCTTTTTTTGGCTGATCAAGAACACGAACATGCACAGTGGTTTGAAAAGCTCAAAGATAAGACAAAGACAGCAGAGGGGGAACAGAAAGTGGCCGAAATTGGTGAAGCAATGCTTCAGAATCTGGTAGGGGATCAGACATTTTCTCTTGACGATGTGAATTTATCCGAGTTGGACAGCGTGAAAAAGCTAATTGAGGTGGCCATCGAGTTAGAGAATGATACCATTATTTTCTATCAGATGTTTCATTCATTTATCGAGGATTCTGATACGCTGAAGGGGTTAGATGAGATCATTGTAGAGGAGAATAAACATATCGAGATGCTAAGGGAGTATAAGTGAAATAGTAAACAGTAAGCAGTGAGCGGTAAGCGGTGAACGGTTTAAGACTTGCCTGTATAACTAATTCTCTAATTGACTAATCTCCTTGCTGTCATCTGTATTTCCCCATGCTCCATGCTCTATGCTCTATGCTCTATGCCTTCCTCAATCCCCTAATCCCCCATCCAAAATATTCCACTTGACAGCCGTTTTCGAAGTGTTTAACATGGTGCTAACTAGTATGTTAGCAATAGTATTTGCTAACATCGCTGTTAACATCCCATTATACAAGGTGTTTAGCGATGGCAAGTAAAACATTGGGATTCAGACTCCCAGAAGAGACCTGGAAGAAATTAGAGGCCGAGGCTCAAGGCAAAAGTGTGTCCATGACGGATCTGGCGAGGCAAAAAGTTATGCTTTCGACTGATTTTGAAGGACCAGTCCAAAAACTATTAGATCATTACAGTACCATGCTCAATATCTCCAGGCATGAGGTCACCGAGGCTATTCTGACGGACTATGTGGCTATGCAGGAAGCTCACTCGGATGTTTGGGGCCCCGGAAAGCTGATACTGGAGGAGTTTACTTTTACGGAAAGAGGTCTCATGCGGGGGCAGCACCTATTCGAGCTGAGGAAGGCTCTCCATGCTAAGGAGTTTAAGCGAGAAAAAGTCAAGATGTTACTGGAAGAAGAGGGGATTGTGGGACGCGACATGATGAGCAAAGAGGATAGGGAATGGCTCAATGCCAATCTCCATCTAATCCACGTTCCTCATGGCAAGGGTTTACCGAAAAAATCAGCTTCTCAGTGGATATCCAAACTAAAGAGACAGGGTGGGGAGTAGACAGCAGGCAGCGGGCAGCAGGCAGAAGATATTAGAAGCTCATGGCTGACAGCTCACAGCTCAAAGGAAAGGCGAAAGTCAAGAGTCGGAGTTTTTACGGATAACGGATAACAGATAACGAATAACTAGTCTCCGCCGTTCACGACTTAACGATTTGAACGACTTCTACGACTTTTACGATTTCTACGGTTTCTACGATTTACCGTTCACCGCTTACCGCGCGAAGCGCCCTGAGCCTGTCGAAGGGCTTACCTCTTACTAACCAAAATAGTCTTTTACTATTTTCTGTGCCAGATCCATGGAGCTGGTAAAGGCAGGGGACACAGGATTGAGTATATGGATGCTATTTTCTTGCTTCTGCACGAGAAAATCCAAGACCAGTTCTTTTTTATCCCAATCCACCAGTTGGGCACGAATACCAACTTTATCTGCAGGTTCGATATCTCTCGGATGTAGCTCTTTTACTAGTTTTGACGCGGCTTTAAAGAAAAACGGGGCTAGGTAATTCTTTGGTTCCTTCAAGGCCACATCCCTGAACTTGGGGTTGGCAAAAAAGAGAACCGCGTCTCGGAAGAGTATTGCTAACCCTTCCGCATCGATTCCCTCTATCAGACCGTAGTTCTCCCGTCCTAAGGCTGGGATGGCGGTTGGCCCCAGATACACCTCACCATGGGCGCTTCGGGTGAAATGAATTCCGAGAAAAGGGTTGCGAATGTCTGGAACCGGGTAGATGTTCCCGCGTACCATGTGTACTTTGTGCTTTTTCAGCTTTTTATAGATGCCTTTGAAGGGAATCATGCGGAGATTCAAGCCTAGATTGAAGGCCCGGGCTACACGGTCACAATGAGCACCTGCCGCGTTTATGAAGTAGTTGAATCCTATATCACCGCGGCTTGTGAGTGCGGTGGAACTACCCTTGGTGCCCACGAAGGCGCAGTTAAGGAAAAATTGTACTTTACCAGTGGAGGCCAGGTCAGCTTGCAAACTCAACATAACCTTTTTGGGGTCAACAACTGCGGTATCGTGAGAATAAATGGCGTTCTCTACAGTTCTGGCGTTGGGCTCTATCTCCCCGAGTTGCTGTTGATCGATTATGTCTACTCTGGCGCCGTTGGCGATTGCCCGTTGGTAGAGTTCTTTTAGGGTGGGGATTTCTTTCTCGTTCCGGGTGACAATTACCTTTCCGGTTTCCAGCAGCGGCAGTTCTTTTTCCTTGCAGTAATCCCGCATAAGGAAGTTGCCGCTCAGACAAGATCTGGCCTTCAGACTATCCGGGGTATAGTAAATGCCAGCATGCAGCACTCCGCTGTTGCGCCCGGAAGCGTGTTTGGCTAAATTCTTTTCTTTGTCAATAATTATAATATCTTGGTATCCCTTCTGGACCAACTCTCGGGCAATGGTAAGGCCGATGATGCCACCTCCAACGATAAGGATATCGGCGTTCGCTTTGGACATCACTGTTCCTTTGATTTCTGACCTCTGACCTCTGGTCTCCGACCTCAGTATACTTATACCGGCCAAAAGAGGAAGGACTTTTAATCCGGATTTATCCTTTTGAGCCAAATCAATCAATCTGCTTGATTTACTGCAGGTCAAGAGCGCATGGTTGGATGGGAGAGAGGGAGTTCTGGTGATTTTGGGTGCCCGTTGGTCTTACAATGGGGACAAGCGAGCAAAGCGGGAAAGGCGCCAGAGCTCCGCTTCATTTTTTTGAATTGCTCGCTCTTCTTCCTTATTGAGTCTGTCAGCTTTGCGTAGAGCGGCCTTCTGGACAAGAAGCAACTTTTGGCCAATACGGTCAAGAGCTTCGTTGAGACTGGCCCGGCGCTCTTCTTCTTTCTTGGCGGTTTCAAAACGGTGCAGGGCGGCAACTGTTCGACGATTCACCTCTTGCCAATCCAGCCTTTCTCCCGCTTCATCGAGATGTACACTATATAGCCCGGCATAGCAGCTTGAGAGTACACCCAGGCGCAACTCTCGCCAGACTTGAGAATTTATTGCCTTGAGGCGGCGCTGAATCTCCTCGAGATTATAGAGGTCGTGGGTTTCAGGTAGGGGTGGCTTCGCTGGTTTACGGCCCAAGATACGGGACAACCAAGGTCGTCTTGGGCCTGACAAGGAAGCTCTTTCAGATTGGGCAAAAACTGTAGTGAGACCCTTTTCATAGGCTTCATAGTTGCGCCCTTTTTGGGTTTTGAGGAAGAGTGTGCAACCTTCCGCCATATGGAAACCCCACAGGGCTCCTACAATCAGCCCCAACAAGCCTCCCACGCCGCTGTTCAGCGAGGATCCCACAGCAATACCCCAGAGGGATCCTGAAAGAACCAACAGAAGACCGAAAATATCTACTAACAGTTGCTCCATCTTGCCAGACTTTCTTTTGCGTGAGATCATCTAACATATTGGATTTAAGCAACAAACGTGCCAGAGAAGAGATTTAAGATTTAAGATCGTAGAAGTCGTAGAAATCGTAAAAGGCGTAAGAACCGTAGAAATCGTAGAAACCGTAGAAGGCGTAAAAATCTTCAACGGTAAACGGTAAGCAGTGAGCCCTTCGACAGGCTCAGGGCGCTTCGCGCGGTAAGCGGTAAACAATTCATCTGTTTGACTAATTTTCTAATTCTCTAATCAACTTATCCTGTCCTCTGTCATCTGACCCCTGATCCCTGACCCCTGATCTCTGACCTCTTGCTGCCAGCTGCATTTTCCTTGCGTTCTTTACCTCGCCCTGATAGTAATAAAATCCAGCGCAAAAACTCATAGGGGGATGACGCATGGGAACACTGAGTCTCAAAAACTTTCCTGATGATCTGCACGAACAGGCCAAATCTAGAGCTGCTCTGGAGGGGATTACTCTTGAAGAACTCGTTGAGCAGGCAGTGTCAGGGTATCTGGCAAGCCCCATCACCCTCGACGTCGAGCAAGTGATTGTGAAGAAGAAGGACCCTGAGGAAGAATAGGTGAGGCTAATCAAATCGTAGAAGTCGTAGAAGTCGTAGAAGACGTAAAAGACGTAGAAGACGTAGAAGTCGTAAACGGTGAACGGTAAGCGGTCAGCAGTAAACGGTGAACGGTAAACGGCAATCTGTAAATAACTGACCTCTTTGACTAATTTTCTAATTCTCTAATTTTCTAATAAACTTATCCTGTCCTCTGATTTCTGCCTGCTGTATTTCCCTATGCTCTATGCGCCATGCCAATTCCGGCACAATCTTCGATTGTGACTCAGTATCAGTTGGGAACCTGTACCGGTTCTCGTAACAAGCGTTGGATTGCCTCAGTGGCACTTGCTGCAAGGTGTGGGTGTGACTGGGTAAGCCCTTCCAACTGACGGAGGCTATCTGCGGTGCGATAAATGAGCATGGCCAGATCACCTTCGTCAAGGCCGGAAATATCCATCAATTCCTCCCACTTAGCTCCTGCAATCCAGAAGTAAATGGCGGCTGCTGGCCAGAAGGATAAAGGATTTGCCGCAAAGCCGCTCTGCCGCAGACGTCGGCGCAATGGATGCAAGGCCGAAACCATCTTGGTAAACGCTTGGCCCAGCTCTGGGTTTTTCAGGCTCAGCTGCTCTAAGGACTCGCTCTGACTTTCCCGATCAGTGACAAAAGGGGCCATTAGGCCGGCCAGCATTTTTGGATCATTATGGGGGAAAACGTCGAGGCGGATAGACTCGGCTACCAGTAAGGGTTGATCGAGCCGGAGCTGTGATGCCCAGATCCCGTCAGCGCTCGGTCGGCCTGCCTCGTCCACGTAGCCCTCTTCTTGCAGAAAGTGAAAGTGGCGATTGAACTCGTGCCAAAGCCGATTGCTGACGTCATCAACGCGCTGGCGGAGACTGAGGACTTTATTTATTTTTTCTCTGAACCTACTCTGTTTTTTCGGCTCACATTTGCTCAAATGAGGACACTGCCCGCATGGGAGTGCAGCAATTGCTGCCGTGGCCTCTTGTACTCGTGATTTCAGAGTCTCCCAGACTTCTTGCTCTGGGTAGGGCAGGGGCTCTTTCATTGCAAGCTTTGGATAGGTGTCGAGCGGGATGCTGAGGACAGACTCTAGCCACTGCTCCGGAGTGTCCAGGGCAGCAAGGTCAAAGCAAACGTCCAACACAGAGGCGACTTTTGCAAAACGCAGCCAGCGCTTACGCAAACGACCACGGCGCAATCGATGCTGTGGCCATACCCGAATGGCAGTAACGCCCTCTACTCCGCCTCGACTCTCCCGGGTCAATACCACGAAAAGCTCTCTTTTTTTGCTACGAAATAGCCTTCCAGGAGTAAGGTAGGCCTGTTTGCAGAGAGCGTCCCAACTCCGGCGCTGCTCCAATTGCGTCTGCTTGAGCTGCTGCTCCAGCTGGCGCTTTCTAGATAGAGTGTGCAGAACTGTATTCAAATCACCACATCCAGCTGCCTCCAGTTCAGTGGCTACATCTTTTTCGAGTCCCCGTAGATCCTCAACCAGTTCTCGATATTTTTCCAGATTCTGAAAGGTTGCAAAGGAGCGAGCAAGTAGATCCCGCACTTCTTCAGATCTATGGGAAAGCAGTAAGTTGAGGACCATAGAGAAGGTGATCTGTATTTGGCTATCCACGCTCTCAGGTGTAGAGTGCAGGAGGTCGAAGATGAGTCGTGGGTCCTGATATGGTCCGGGGAGAACAATAACGAAGCCCACTTTGTCCATGCCGCGACGACCGGCCCTACCAGTCATCTGGAGCAAATCAGTGGCACCAAGCGGAACGAACTCGCGTCCGTTGAAGCGATCACTCTGGGAAAGTACCACACAGCGGGCTGGGAAATTGACACCGGCAGCCACTGTTGAGGTAGAGAAAATGGCCTCGAGCTCTCCTTCTTTCATCAGAGTCTCCACCAGCACCTTCCACTGGGGCAATTGGCCGCCATGGTGGGCGGCCACCCGTCCGTTGCGAAGAGAAGAAAGCTGGCGATGGTTTTTGAGGTATGGATAATCCTGAAGTTGTCGTAATCGTTTATTAAAACGACGGTATTCCTCGTCGCTCTCATTGGGACTCAGCCGGGGAAGCGCTGCAAGCAAGGCCAGGTTACAGTCCGCCCTTGATTTAAGAAAAAAGACGGCAGGCAACAGATTGAGGTGACGAAGTGCGGCGATTATCTGGGAAAAATTGGCAACACCCCGTCTCGGAGTCAGACCGGCTCGAGGGCTGCTTCGAAGGAAATGGCGAACTTTACCGGCCATTTCTCGCCGTTGGCCAAGGGGAGTCACTTCGCCGCTGGGAAACATGAAAAGCGGATGAATGGGGACGGGACGTTTGTGCGCGGTCACGATTTGACAATCCACCTGTCGAAGCCATTCCAGCCAACCGGCAATTTCAGCCGCATTGGAAATGGTAGCAGATAGAAGTAACAAACGTGTTCGAGCCGGGAGATAAATCATTACTTCTTCCCAGACTACACCACGATCCTCGTCTCCCAGGTAATGGGCCTCATCGAGAATGACTAGTTCGACCCCAAGGTCCTCTCCCCGATACATGGCATCGTAGAGCTGGTTGCGGAGGATTTCGGTGGTACCCACGATAATTGGTGCCTGATGATTCTCCTTGCGATCTCCGGTGAGAATCCCCACATTTTCTGCACCAAAGTGCTGGCTGAACTCGGTATACTTGGAATTGGATAGCGCTTTGAGGGGAGAGGCATACCAACTTCGCCCCTTGTTGGCCAGCAACTTCTCCATAGCCTGGAGGGCAATCCAGGTCTTGCCCGATCCAGTTGCGGCGGTAACGAGCACATCACTCTCGTCGATAGCGAGTACGGCTTCTCGTTGGAATTGGTCGGGAACAAAGGGCGCAGCTTTGGGGACGCCGATTTGCTCGAGCAATGGCTTGAGCTGGCGGGAGGCTTGAGGTCGAAATCGGGGCGGATGCTGCTGAATTCTACCCCTTTTCGGGTGGTCGCGTTTTGGAGTACGTCGGACTGACCTGGATCGATAAGTTTTCTTTTTCATATATTTCTATTAAATTGAAATTATAATAAATTATATACTTTTATTAACATTATACATTAATATTTTTCGTGGTCGTTATAGACCGTGTCGATGAGCCGCAGCGTGGGATTATCCAACAGTTAATCTAAACGAAACATGATCCCTCATCGAGACCAACAAACGGATTCCAGTTTGATCGCTTTTCCATCTCTGCTATAGTGCTGGAACTGGTTATTCATGAGCTGAAAACGCTGCCAGGAGCTGATCCTTATGGCTGGAATTAACGACACCAGTGAACATCTTCACCTGGGGAGCTCCTTGGGTCTGGTGGCCATACACGGGGGAGGCATCGAACCAGGTACTGAGGAGATAGCGCGTTTCGTAGCCTATCACAGCGGGGCCAGCCTCTATGTGTACGCTGGTCGGCGGCCAACGGGTAATCTTTACTTGCACCGACCAAGCCACCGCATGAAACTTGAAGATCGTCCTCTCGTCATGCAATTCCTCGATCATGTGAATATGGCCATTTCGATCCATGGTCATGGTCGCAACGACAGATGCGCCTATGTGGGCGGCTTGCACCAAGCCATGGTGCACCAGTTCGTCGAAGTCGCCCAGGCAGCTCTTTGCCACTATGAGTGGATTGTTGATCCGGAGAGCATTCCCCCGGAAATAAGGGGCCGAAATCCTAATAATATAGTCAATCTCCCACCGGCTCAAGGAATGCAGCTAGAGTTACCCAGAGATCTCAGGCGGACCAAACCAACTCCTGACGGTAGAAAATTTGAACCAGCCGGCGACGCTCTCGTCCTGAGTCGCGTGTTGGTGAGTTATATTAGCATGCTGCTTAGCAATGCTTAGCAATGCTTCAGCAATGCTTTAGCATTGTTGGGCCTTACGCCAGCCAGCTTCTCGGAATCCATTCTACGTTTCAGGTCTAATAATTACAAGTAATGCCTTTGGTGGGGAGGACAGGATAGGTTTATTAGAGAATTAGAAAATTAGAAAATTAGTCAAAGAGGTCAGAGATTATCCTGTGGGAGCGGCTTTCCCCGACCTGAGCCTGCCTGCTCTGAGCTTGTCGAAGGGTCGAAGGTCAGCCGCGATCTTGCAATTTCATAACCTTTAACGCCTGCAACAAATCAACTAATTCCCTAATTCTCTAATCAACTAATCGACGAAAACCAAAATGAGAGTGGAGTAATGGAGATTACCAACCGGCGAATTCTGCAAGTCTGTCGATGGTTTCTGCTACTGGTCTGCCTCAGTGCAGGTGGATTCCTCTTATTGGGTGGTAAAAGTAAAGGTATTGGGATTTTTCTCCTGTTGGTCGGGCTTTGGTTTGTTTTGGACAATCCTTTGGAGAGCTTTGAGAATCTGAAGGGACCCTGTCCGTTTTGTGGTCATACAATACAAGGTCGTCGGCGAGCCAGTTTTCACTGCCCAGCATGTGAGGAAACTGTCTCTCATCCAGATCCGAGAATTGGCAACGGACATGGGGAAGGCGCTTGCCAAAGTGAGCCGGAGATTATAGAGCCAGGCGACAGCCTTGATCTACACACCTTTTCACCCAAGGATGTCTCCTCGCTTCTGGAAGAGTTCATCCACCTGTCTCAGCAGGCTAACATTAACCTCGTCAATATCATCCACGGGAAAGGTACTGGCACCCTCCGCCGTTATGTACGGAGTTTTTTGGCACGCGATCCACGTGTACTTTCTTTTTATGATGCTCCTCGGAAATCTGGCGGCTGGGGGGCTACGGTGGTGGAGCTTAACGCACATCAGAGCGAAAATGATGGGGACGTCTAATCTAGAGCGAATTCAGAGCGTCAATTGTTCAACTAGTCGATTCGTTAAATCGTTAATTCGAGAATTAGTTGATTAGTATATTAGGTAATTAGAAAATTAGTCGATGAGTTAAATCGTTGAAATCGTAAAAGGCGTAGAAGTCGTAGAAGTCGTAGAAATCGTTAAGGCAGCTCATAGCGGCAGATCTCCCGAATAACTAATAACGGATAACGACACCACTGCCTGCTGCCAGCTGCCAGCTGGACTAACGCCGACGTCGCTTCTTATCACGTCTTGCCTTGGTTCTCTGGCGTTTTTGCTCTTTCTCCCGTTTTCTCCGCTGCCTTCTCATTGGGTCAGGGTCCCTTTCGGGATCCAGCAAAAAAGAGCCAGGCATCTCGGGGACCTCAGGTTTCAGCGGTTTGGGAGGTTCTTTCTTGGGGATTTTGCGGGATGGTGGGGGCTCCCGCAGAGGTGGCCCACTGAGGAAGAGGGCAGGCAGAGTCTTCACCAGATAGAGCAAGTCACCGCATGTGAAGAACGGGTGGCCACTATCGTGGGCCTGAGCCGTTTGCACGGTCAAAAGAATTGGCTTGAGGTCACGCCGTTTACCTATACGCAAAGCCATTTCTTCTGTGGTTGCCAATGGCACGTAAGGACGACTTCCGGGCCTGAGTCCGTGTTTCAGGATCGCTGGGTAAGCCTTGCGTCTTGCCGCAAAGAAGAGCAGTCGTGGTGGGAGGGTATCTGAAGTTGTCGCGGTGATCTCACGTTTGGGCCGTATCTGTGTCTCTTCGAGGGTAAAGGCAAGCTCAAGGCCCGGAATAAGCTAATTCCTTTAGATGGCCAAGACGGATATGCTTCCATCCAGTTTCCTCATGAAGGGCCCACATGAGTTCTTTGATGGGGAGCGAGTCATCATCGTCCAAAAATAGACCGAATTCGTCGGGTCGATGAAAGAGAATATACTCGATGAGTTTTCCCAGTTCTTTGAGCTGGTGCTTTTTCACAGTCGGCCTCGGTAGTATGTCTAACCAGAAATCGACCAGTTTTCGCTAGCATACACACCTTTTATTCTTGACACAATGACGGCTATTATCTATGGTATAGGATCATTTATCCCAAGGGCAAGGAGTCGAGAGTACTTCATGGCCTTCTTTTCCAAACAGACAGCCTCCTGGAGCTACTACTATTATTACTATTATAGTGGGGAGGGGTCTGTCCACTAGCCCTGTTCAGCCAATAGAATCAAGGCCGTGGGCAGACTCAACTGCCTGCGGTTTTTTCTTTTCTAAAAAGGCCGCAACGAGGAAGCGGCTTTTTTTGTTGGGGTGTTGTAGCAAGGGGTGTTTTTTCTGGCGCTCAGAGTCATATGTGCCAAGAACCGAATATTTGGTATTGACAAAAATCAACAAAAGGGAGAAAGGAGGTGACACCTCAATTAGAGTTTTGGGGTGAGAGACAAGGATATAATTTGATCTAAAAGGAGGGAACGTTTATGAAGATCAAGGGAAGAGCGATATGGATAGCGCTGATATTGATAGTCTCACTTGCTTTGGTATTTTCGTGCACTAAGGAAAAAGAGCCGTACAAGGTGGGTGCTGTTTTCTCAGTCACCGGTCGGACTTCATTCCTGGGTGAGCCTGAAAAAAAGACAGCCGTGATGATCGCCGAGGCAATAAACAAAGTCGGTGGGATCAACGGACATCCTCTGGAGCTCGTGATCTATGATGACGAGAGCGACGAGACCAAAGCCGTTCTCGCAGTAAAACGGCTCCTTAAAAAAGACAAGGTGCCTGTAATCATCGGTCCCAGCCTCAGTGGGAACACTTTGGCGGTGGTCAAGATTATGAACGATGCAAAAGTGCCGTTGGTTTCCGCTGCCGCCAGCAACAAGATTGTAACCCCGGTGGTGGATCGCAAGTGGATCTTCAAGGTACCGCAGTCAGATACCCATGCGGTTGAAAAGGTTTATGACCATCTATTGAAAAATGGGATTAACAAGATTGCCATTATGAGCGTTTCCACCGGATTCGGTGCTAGCGGGCGGGAAGAGTTGCTGCGATTGGCTCCTCAGGTGGGTATCGAAATAGTGGCCGACGAGCGCTATGGCCCCAAAGACACCGACATCACCGCCCAACTCACCCGTATTCGCGGCACAGACGCTCAGGCCATTGTCAACTGGTCCGTGGGACCAACCCAGGTTCTGGCCGTGAAGAACTGGCATGATCTAGGGATGACGAGTATCCCATTCTATCAGAGCCATGGCTTTGGTAGTCGCAAGAACATTAAATTGGCAGGCGGTGCCGCTGAAGGTGTCTTCTGTCCTCTGGGACGCGTTAATATTCCGGACCTGGTGCCGGCTGACCATCCCCAGAAAAAAATCATTGAGATATACAATAAGGCCTACCAGGAGAAGTACAATGAGCCCCTGTCTTCGTTTGGTGGCCATGGCTGGGATGCCCTTAACCTGGTGATCGATGCCTTGAAAGCCGTAGGACCGGATTCAGCCAAAATAAGGGACTACATCGAAAACCGTACCAACTTTATCGGTCAACATGGTGTTTTCAATTTCTCCCCTACCGATCATAATGGACTCACCAAAGAGGCATTTGAAATGGTAGTGGTGAAGGACGGCGATTGGGCCTTAGCTCCGTAGATTCTGTCACTGTTGTTATAGTAATGAAAGCCTCTCCGGTGGTTCTACCCGGGGAGGCTTTCTGTTGACGCTCGCTTCGATCTCCATCATGGTGTGAGATTTTATTGGTCATGACAAAGATTACTCTTACAGGGCAGCTCATTCAGTACCTTTTCACAGGGGTCACCGTGGGAAGCATTTACGCCATGGTGGCCGTGGGTTTTAATATCATCTATAACGTTACAGATATAATCAACTTCGCCCAGGGTGAATTTGTCATGTTGGGCGGACTCATCATGGTCTTTTTCACGGCTACCGCGAAACTACCACTCCCATTGGCTTTTGTT
>PVMK01122413.1_pt1 | contig 19361 bp, 17 predicted proteins | sample 1853481 | NCBI WGS metagenome assembly PVMK01 (sample SAMN08533507, study PRJNA380276) | Marine sediment metagenome, whole genome shotgun sequencing project. | reverse complement strand
CGCCGCGTTTGCACGCCCCGCACACCCCACATCCGGGTGTCCACCACAGCACCACTGTGTCGCCTTCGTGCACCGATTGAACGCCCGCGCCAACGGCCTCGATGGCACCCGCGCCTTCATGACCGAGCACCACGGGAAACTCGATGGTCTCCTTGCCCTCCAGCGCACTGAGATCGCTTCGACAGATGCCGCACGCCGACATTTTTACCCGCACCTCGCCAGGACCGGGATCGGCAAGCTCGACCTCCTCGATGGTGAACGGATCGTTCGCCGATTGGGCGATGGCGGCCTGGGTTTTCATCAGCGGCCGCGGAACTGCGGTTTGCGCTTCTCGAGAAATGCGCTCGCGGCTTCCTGGAGGTCTTCCGTACCCATGGTGGCTGCTTCCAGGAACATGCCCGTGTCCAGCGCCAGATTGATCTGTTCACGCAGCAGCTTGTTCATCGAGTACTTGGTCCAGCGGATGGCCATGGGCGCGCCTTCAGCCATGCGGCGTGCAAACGCGTTGGCCGCCGGCAACACCTCAGCGGTGGGCAGCGCAAAGTTGACCAGGCCAATCCGTTCCGCCTCCGTTCCCGAGATCCAGTCACCCGTGAGCAGATACTGCTTCGCGCGCGCCATGCCGATGAGCGCCGGCCAGATCACAGCACCCCCATCGCCGGCAACCAGTCCCATCTTGACGTGCGTGTCGCCGATCCGAGCCGATTCAGCCACGTAGGTCACATCGCACATCAGCGCCAGGGTGGCGCCCAGACCGGCCGCGTCGCCATTGATGGCGCCAATGACCGGTTGCTCGACATCCAGCATGCTGTTCACCAATCGGCGCACGCCGTTGAACGGAATGCGCGGGCCCGTGGGATTGAACTCGCCAGAATCCATCGAGCTGGCATCGCCGCCAGCACAAAAGGTTTCACCGGCACCGGTCAACACGATCGCGCGCACATCATCGTCAGCACCCACGTCGGAGAATATGGTCTCGAGCTCCCGGTGCATGGGGTCGTGGGCGGCGTTGCGCCGTTCCGGCCTGTTGAGCGTGATGGTTGCCACGCGATCGTCGTAGTCTACTTTCAGGAATTCGTATCGGCTGTAGTCGGTCATTCGCAGAGCCTCACATTAGTAACTCATGTGCCTGAATCAACGCACCAACATCGGTCATCGAGGGAATCGCGCGTTGCAAGCCTGCGATAATTCTTGTCAAATGATCGCAGCGAGTCAAGTGTCACTTAGAATAAGTTTGTCACTTGGCGAACGTGGAATGGCTCTTTCGGTACATATGAACAGTAGATATGAGTAAATGACGCGACGTGCGGTGATCGGCGGCATCGGCCACACGGCGTTCGGCCGGTTGCCGGAGCGCACCGCCTTCGATCTCGAAGTGGAGGCCGCCAGGCGCGCCGTCGAGGACGCCGGGCTCCAGCCTCAGGATGTCGATGGGTTGATCACCGACCCCGGCCCGGCGCAGGGAATTCTCGACGGCATCACCCCGCACTACCTTGCGCTGGGACAATATCTCGGGCTCGATCCGTCGTACACGGCGTCGGATATTCTCGGCGGCGCCAGCAGCGCCGCGATCGTGCAGCGCGCGGTACTGGCCGTCGAAGCGGGTCTGTGTTCGGTATGCCTGTGCGTGTACGGTGATTCCGCGCTGTCTACACCGGGATCCTTCGGCTATGGCCGCGGCGACGATTCCGCATTCGGGCTGTTCGGCGCCGTCGGCATTCACGCCCTCGCGGCGCAGCGCCACATGCACCGCTGGGGCACCAAGTGGGAGCATTTTGCGGAAGTTGCGATAGCAGCGCGGGCGCACGCGGCGCGCACACCGCATGCGCAAAAGCGAGAGCTGCTGACATTCGAGCAATACGCAGCGGCGGCCCCGGTCGTGGCGCCACTCAAACGCCCCGATTGCTGCCTGGTATCAGACGGCGCCGCGGCAGTGCTGGTCGTTTCCTCCGATCGGGCGGCCGACCTCCGTCAAGCACCGACCCGGATTCTGGGGCACGGTCAGGCCAGCAGCCTGTCCACCTGGTCGTCGCCGGAGCACTTCGATGCGTTGCCCGCGGCTCGCTGCGGACCCGCAACCTTCGAGCGCGCCGGGATCAAACCGGAGGATGTCGATGTCGCCTTGCTGTACGACTGCTTTACGATCGTTGTGCTGATGCAGCTCGAAGACTACGGCTTCTGTCCGAAGGGCGAGGCGGGTCCTTTCGTCGAAGGCGGCCGAATCGGACCGTCGGGCGATTTTCCCGTCAACCCGAGCGGAGGACTCCTTGCGGAAGCATACGGCGGGGGCATGCTCCACGTGATCGAGGCGGTCCACCAGCTGAGGTGCTCGGCCGGGGAACGCCAGGTGGAAGGCGCAGAAGTCGCGCTGGTGAGCGGCCACGGGCTTGGCATGAATACCCACTGCACGTTGATCCTCGGGCGGTAGACGAATGGCCATGAACAACGAAACGATCCCGCCGCCCTATCCAGTTCCGCAACCCACGGCGTTCACGCAGGGCTTCTGGGACGCTTGCCAACGCGAGGTTCTGGAGGTTTATGCGTGCAACGACTGTGATCACCTGTTTCTTCCGGGCGGGCCCAGCTGCCCCAGATGCTGGTCGGCAGATCTGAATATGCAGTCGGTGTCCGGTTTTGGCGAGATCTTCAGCTTCGTCGAGTACCGGCGCACGTATCATCCCGCAATCCCGGCACCCTACATCGTCGCCCTCGTCGAACTCGATGAAGGGCCACGCCTGGTTTCGAACATCGTCGAATGTCCCATAGTGAACGTGACGATCGGCATGCGGGTGCGGGTTCGCTTCGAGAAAGAAGGCGATTTCGTCCTGCCCCGGTTCGAACCTTCAACCTGACGCTCAACCTGGCTCTCAACACGACTCTCAACACGCAACAGGGGACGCCCATGCCAGACACTCCCAAAAAGCACATCGGTCAATACGTCGCATCGGGCGATTGGAGCGAGTACTGGACCACGCGGATCAGCCGCGCGGAGGGCGGCCGGATAAGCGTGCGCGGCTACCCGGTTGAAGAGCTCATCGAAAAACTGACCTATACCCAATCGGCATTCCTGGTGCTGACCGGCGAACTGCCGGACGAGCGCGAAACGGCCTTGTTCGATCTGGCGCTGCGCAGCGGCATGGATCAACAGTTCATCAGCGCTGCGGTGGGTGCAGCCCGATTCACGGCATCCGCATTTCCCGATTCCGCGATTCCCGCACTCGCAAGCGGCATGTTGGCTACCGGTTCGGTGACCGGTTCACCCCAGGAACCCGCCGAGATGCTGATCGAAGCCGTCGCCTGGAAACTGGACGAACCGCAAGCCAGCAAACGGGCAGTGGACACCTGGCTCGAGCGCCGCGGCGCCGTGCCGGGGCTTGGCCACCCGCTGCACAAATCGGCGGAACCGCGCGCCGTTACCGTGCGTCGTCTGGCAGGAGACCTCGATGGCTGGGGGCCGCACGGACAGCTGCTGGACGCGATCGAAGCGGACCTCGCAGAACGCAAAGGACGGAAGATTCCGATCAATCTCGCCGGCGCGCTGGGTGCAGTGCTGGCGGACCTCGGGTTCGATCCCCTGGTCATCGGAGGCATGGGCGCGCTCAGTTACGGAATGGCGTTGCTCGCCCACATTACCGAGGAGATTCGCGACGGCGTGCCATTGCGGATCATCCCCGATCAGCTCGGGGCGCACTACGCCGGCCCGTCCGAGCGACATCTGGAGGAATGACATAACCCGCCATGCTGCATCCCTATTCTCATTATCCGGCGCGCGCTGCGCGCCATTGGCCGGAGCGAATTGCGCTCGTCGAAGGGGCGCGGCGACGCACCTACGCTCAGCTCGACGACACCGCCAACGCCATCGCCCATGGGTTGACGTACCTCGGTGTCCAGCCGGGCGATCGCGTTGCCGTTCTTCAACAGAACTGCATTGAATACGTCGAGTCCGTCGTTGCCATCGCACGGGCCGGGGGAGTGCTGGTTCCAATGCTGGGCGCGCTGACCGAACGCGAGCATGCCTTCATACTGGAAGACTCAGGGGCACGATTCGCGATTGCGCTTTCGACCGAACGGGTGCCCCACCTGTTGGCTGCCGCCGGGGCCGATCTGGAGGTGGTCAGCTACGCGCCTGCCGAGGGTGCCACTGTGCTCGAGCATCAAGCCCAGGGGCCGGCTCCGCTGGTGGACGCCTCCCCCGATTCCCTCGCACAGATTCTCTACACGTCGGGCACCACAGGTCGCCCGAAGGGTGTCACCCACAGCCTCGCCAGCGTTCATGCCGCCATGACGTTCTGGGCGCAGACCTTCAAGCTCGGCCCAGACGACAAGCTGCTGGGGCAACTTGCGCTCAGCCACTTCTGCGGCAGAGCCATGGACAGCGCCTGGGTCGGCGGCGCGCAACTGATCATTCTGCCCGAGGCGGATCCGGAAATGATCCTCGAGACCATTGCAACTCACGGCGTGTCCGTCATGTTGATCGTGCCGACACTGCTGCGGATGCTGCTCGACCATCCGCGCGCAGACGAACTGGATCTGGACTCGCTACGCGCGGTCGTGTACGCCGCCTCGCCGGCAGCCCCTTCCCTGGTGAAAAGAGCGTTCGAGCGCCTCGGGCCGGTGCTGTACACCGGCTTTGGCCAAACCGAGGCCTACGGTCTGAACACCTTCATGACCCCCGCTGAGCACACCGAAGCCATCGAAGCCGGTGGCGCGCGCCTGAACTCGGTTGGCCGGGAGTCGGTCGCCGCCCAGGTGCGCATCCGCGGCGACGACGCATCGGACTGTGCAGTCGGCGAGATAGGAGAGATCTGGATCTGGGCGCCCTGGGTGACGCCGGGTTTCTGGCAGCGACCGGATCTCGACGCGCAGCGATTGACTAACGGGTGGCTGCGCACGGGCGACCTCGGTCGCATGGAAGACGACGGCTATGTCTATCTCGCCGACCGTCGGGAGGACATGATCATCACCGGCGGTTTCAACGTCTATCCGGCAGAGATAGAAAACTGCCTCGTGGCGCACGACGCCGTGCTCGAGTGCGGGGCGTTCGCGGTCCCGGATCCAAAGTGGGGAGAGGCCGTGAATGTCGCCGTGATCCTGCGCGAAGGGGATTCGACCACGCCAGAGGAACTGCTGGTCTTCGCGAAAGAGCACCTCGCTCACTTCAAGGTGCCCAAGGCAGTTCACCTGGTTGCCGAACTACCAAAAACTGCGGTGGGAAAAATCCTGCGCCGCGTGCTTCGAGCGCCTTATTGGGACAGTGAAGACCAGAACGTACATGGAGCGGAGTAATTGAAGACATGACCTCACAACGCCTTGATCCGTTCACCGAAGACATGGGTATTCGCTGCGAGCAGGCCGAGCCTGGAAAATCCATCGCCACCCTCGACGCAACGCCGAAGCATTGCAACAAAAACGGATTCCTGCACGGGGCCGTGCTGTTCGCCATGGCTGATATCGGGATGGGGTCCGTGGTCGGAACCGCACTCGAACACCAGAAGCAGGTCGTCAGCCTTTCGATCAGCGCCAACTACGTGAGGGTCGCCACTCCAGGTGAGATCACGGCAGTCTCCACGATTGTTCGCCTGGGCAAAACCATCGCGGTGACCCGCGCGGAGATCCGCAACGCCGACGGTGACATCTGCGCGTTATTCACCGCCGATTTCCACATCTCTGACAAGCACCTCTGACTTGTACGTCCGTACAAACATGACTTGAGTGTCACTTGACATTCGAGTGTCAGTTTCCTACCGTTGTCGGCGTACGGACCAGTCCGTAGGAGCGGGCGTGGCGGTCTTCGTCCGCTTTCGAAAACGTCGCGACGAGAGGACCCCAACGCGCCCACCATGTCACAGGAATCGTCAGTTCCCAGCAACGTTTCCGAACGCGGCGCAAGCCCGGTGCGAATCGCCGATCCCGACGAAGCGGTCGTCGTCCCATCGCCCCCCCCTTCCAAGCCAGGGTCCTATAAACGCCCCATCATGGTGGCCGTGGCGGCCGCCATGATCGCCGTCGCCGGCTATTGGGTCTACGACCGCCTGAACCACGTCAACATCTCAGACGCCCGAATCGCGGCAGACATGATCGCGCTCAGCGCGCGGGTTCCCGGCTGGATCACCCAGCTACATGCGCAGGAAGGAGATCGGGTCAGCCCCGGACAGATCATTGCGTCGATCGACCACCGGCAGGCCGAGCTGCTGCGCACCGAGGCCGAGTCGGACGTTGAGCGGCTGCGTTCGGAACTGGTGCGTATCGGCGCCGAAAAGGACATGCGGTCGGCTCAGATAGATGCTCGCGTCAAACATGAGCGCGCCGCCCTGCAAGCCAGCCATTCGCTTCAGCGAGCCAATCAGGCGGAACTGAACCGAGCAACGGCGGAATGGAATCGGGCCGGGCCGCTGCTCGAAAAAGGCGTGATCCCCCGCGATGTCTGGGAGCGGATGCGCAATACGCATCAGCAGGCGCACCATGCGGTACTGCAATCAGACGCAGAAGTGCTGGCCGCAGAGGCCGCGCTTCAGGAGACCGAAGTCGGATACCGCGAGCTGGATATTTTTCAGGATCGCAGCGTGACCAAACGCCACGAAATCAAGGAAGCTCAGATGCGCCTCGACGTGCTGGCGTTGGCGCTGGCGGATCACGACGTCAAGAGCCCGATCCCAGGCATCATCGATGAACTCTTCGTTGATCCCGGAGAGTATGTCCGCCGCGGCCAGCGAATTCTGGTGCTGCACAACCCGGATGCCGTGTGGGTCCGGGCAAACATCAAGGAGACCGATGTACGCCACCTGAAGATCGGCACCCCTGCGGCGATTACGGTCGACGCCTACCCGGACGAACAGTTCATTGGCGAGATCACGCGAATCGGCAACGCTGCGACGAGCCAGTTCGCGCTGCTCCCCAATCCGAATCCCAGCGGCAACTTCACGAAGATCACTCAGCGCCTGGAGGTTCGGATCGACCTGCCCCAACGGGAGGGTCGGCTGAAACCGGGCATGATGGTCGAGGTGGAGATTGACATCTAGCCAGGACACCAGTCCGCGCGAGACCTTTCACCCGCCCACCACTTCGGCGAACATCCGCGCGATGTTCGCGACTTACGGCCGCAACTATCGCTGGTACGCCACCTTTACCGCGATTCTCGGCACCTTCTCAACACTGCTCAGCGCAACCATCGTCAACGTGGCTATCCCCGACGTCATGGGGGCGTTCGGCATGCCGAGCAATGTTGCTCAGTGGTTGGCCACCGGGTATCTCGCTGCCAGCACGGTCACCATGGTGGTGGCCGCCTGGGCCATCGCGAATTATGGGATGGCACGAACCTTCTACGTGTCGATGGTCATTTTCCTCATCGGCTCCGTGCTCGGCGGCATCGCCACGACCGGCGAGCTGGTGATCGCGTCGCGAATCATTCAAGGCGCGGGCTCCGGCATCATCATGCCGATGTCCATGCTGATCATTTACCAGGTCTTCCCTCTCGAACGCCGTGGCTCCGCCATGGGCATCTACAGTGTCGGCGTAGTCCTGGCGCCGGCCATTGCGCCCGCGTTCGGCGGCTGGCTGATCGACACGTTCAATTGGCGCTACGTGTTTTTCGCGACGGTTCCGTTCGTTCTGATCAGCTTGCCGCTGGCCTCGCTGTTCATGCCGGCGCGCGACGCCGACGCGCGTTCGTCGAGTTTCGACTGGGTGGGTGCGGCCCTGCTGACGCTGTTTCTCGCCACACTGTTGATTACGTTTTCCGAAGGTCAGCGACAGGGCTGGGCCTCGGACTACATTGCGGTGTCCGGGTTTCTGGCACTGACCTCCGGCATCGCGTTCCTCTTCTGGGAAGCCCGCATCGAACACCCCATGATCGAGTTGCGGCTGTTCACCAACCCTGCGTTTCTCGCCGCCGCCATCGTTACTTTCGTCGTTGGCGCCGGGCTGTATGGCTCGACCTACCTGATTCCGCTGTTCCTGCAGACCATTCAGGGGTTGATACCCACCGACGCCGGCCTGCTCATGCTGCCCGCAGGCCTGTTCATGGCCGTGGCTTTCCTGGTGGCCGGGCGACTGAGCGACACGTGGCCACCACGTACACTGGTCATGGTCGGGCTTGCGTTGTTCGGCTTCTCGTCCTGGCTGTTTCGAAACGCCGACGTCAACACCGCGTTGGTTGCTATGCTCTGGTGGATGGGACTTGGCCGGATCGGATTGGCGTTGGTGTTTCCGAGTTTGAACCTCGCGGCGTTGCGCCCGCTGCATGAATCCTTGCTTGCGCAGGGGTCCGGCATTCTCAACTTCGTCAGGCAGCTGGGTGGCACTTTCGGGGTCAATCTGTTTACGGTCCTGCTGGCCCGCCGAACCAGTCTGCATGTCGATGCACTCACCACCACCCAGCACGAGGGTCACATCGAGGCCATCGAATTGCTCGAACGCGTGAACCCACTGCTGAGTGCCGCCGGAGCCAGCGAGTCAATCAGCTACTATGGCGGATTGCAGTTTCTCGGCCGATTAATCTACTCCCAGGGCAACATGCTGGGCTTCAGAGACACCTTTCTGTCCATAGCCGTGTTGTTCGTCCTCTGCCTGATACCGGCGCTGTTCCTCGACAGGTCGGTTCACAGGTGACCACGCCGGACGCCGCGGCCGTACCCCGGTCCGCGTTGCCCTGGTATCTGACCAGTTCCAGCCTGTGGATCGCGGGGATGAGCCTGCAGGGCTTCCTGATCACCTGGATGCTGGTGGGCGTGCTGGAAGCGCCGGCGGATCAGGTGGGTTTCGGACGCGCGCTGATCGACCTACCCGCATTGGCGATCATCCTGATTGGTGGCCTGCTCGCCGATCGAACCAACGGCAGAACCCTGCTGATCCGGATGCACCTGCTCATGGTGCTACCGGGTCTGGCCCTCGCCTGGATCAGCAGCGCGGGCCAACTGAGGTTCTGGATCGTCATCGGCTTCGGACTGGCCGTGTCTGTACTGCAGTCCATGAGCGACCCGGCGCGACAGGCGATGTTGAGCCGCATCACCCGCACGGACATTCAACGCACCGTTACCATAACCACTATCTGTGGTTCTCTGGCTGGGCTCGGCGGTGTCTGGGTCGGCGGGCAACTCGACGCGATCGGGCTGGCGCCGATACTGGTAGTGCAGGCATTGGTATTTGCAGTTGGCGCGCTGCCGGTCCGGCGCCTGCCGGAGTTACCCGCAGTCCACCCCGACAGACCCATCGATCTGCTGGCGGGGATCAGATCCGTTGCGCGGGCCCCATTGATCCGCAACATCATCGGATTGAACTTGCTGTCCTCGCTGTTCAATGCGGGCGCCTACATCATCGCCATTCCGTTCATCGTCCGGGAGGTCTACCAGGGTGACGCCGGTATGTTCTCCACGGTGATGATCGCCTTTACCAGCGGCAGCATCGGGTCGAACGTCATCCTGCTGTACTTCATGCCCCTGAAGCACCCGGGACGCCTGTTCCTGGTGATGCAGGTGACCCGCGCGATTATTCTTGGCGTGCTGCTCGTGAAGCCCAGTGTGTGGCTGTTCTACTGCGCGATGTTGGCCTGGGGATTCAACATGGGTATCACAACGACCCTGGTGCGCACCACCGTGCAGGAACTCGCCGCTCCCGCGGTCCGAGCGCAGGTGTTGGCTGTATTGATCTTCAGTTTCCTGGTTGCGGCACCCATCAGTTCCGTGTTGCTGGGTCAGCTCATCGCCGGGGCCGATCCGCTGACCGCACTTGTTCCCGGGATAGCGATTTCGCTGTCGATCTTCGCGCTGGGCGTACCCTTCTCCGGACTTTGGCAATATCAGGCAGCAGCCGGTCATCCGGTGTTGCATCCAAGTCCGGTGACGGCAATCGAAACAAGGACCACAAAATGACAGAGCAAACACGCCTGGTCGCGGTCGCGGCGTGCACGCTGTTGCTGATCGCCGCGCATTCGTCTTTCGCCGAAACCGCCCGCGACCTGCCGGATGACGATGAACAGCTCGTCTATGAGATCTATAAGGAACTCATCGAAACCAACACGACTGATTCGGTGGGCGACAATACGCTTGCGGCGAACCGGGTCGCTGCCTGGCTCAGGGGTGGAGGCTTTTCCGATGACGACATTTTCATCGGCGGACCGAAGGAGCGGAAAGGTAACCTGGTAGCGCGACTTCATGGCTCCGGAGAATCCGGCGAATCCGGCAAAAAGGAACCGCTGATTCTTCTCGCCCATCTGGATGTCGTGGAGGCCAAACGCGACGACTGGTCGATGGACCCGTTCACGCTCAACGAGATCGATGGCTACTTCTATGGGCGCGGCACGCTGGATGACAAAGCGCAGGCAGCGATCTCAACCGCCAACATCATCCGCATGAAACGAGCTGGATTCGAGCCCAACAGAGACATCATTCTGGTTCTTACATCGGACGAAGAAGGCGGCGGCAACAACGGCGTCTACTGGCTGCTCGAGCATCACCCGGAACTGATCGATGGGGCACTGGCCTTGAACGAGGGTGGCTCCGGACTCATTCAGGACGGGGTGCGTATCGCGAACAGCATCCAGACCGCGGAGAAGATTTTTCAGAGCTTCACCCTCACGGCGAGAAATCCAGGGGGTCATTCGAGCATGCCGCGCCGCGATAACGCCATCTATGAACTATCAGAGGCGTTGCTGAAGATCCGTGACCATGAGTTCCCGCTGGTAATCAACGACGTGATGCGCCTCGGGTTTGAGCGGCTCGCTGATATCAGTCCCGGCCAACTCGGCGAAGATTTGACGGCAATTCTGCAAGCCACGCCGGATCCCGAGGCCCTGGAGCGCTTAGGCGACATCCCAGCGATCAACGCGCTACTTCGAACCACGGCCGTGGCCACGATGCTGGAGGGAGGTCACGCCTCGAACGCACTCCCGCAGACCGCCTCCGCAATTGTGAACGTGCGAATGATGCCCGGGACTTCCCTGGAGGACGTTCTGGCGACCCTGGTTGCCGCCGTGGACAATCCGGAGATCGAAGTTGTGCACAACGGTGGTGGTCGCCCGTCTGAACCATCGCCGCTGACCGATGAAATACTGGGCGCCGTAGAACGGGTGACCGAGGAAATGTGGCCCGGTGTCGTCGTGTTGCCGACCATGACCACAGGTGCCACGGATGGCGCAAAAATGCGGAACGCTGGCATACCCACTTACGGTGTTTCAGGTCTGTTCGTGGATCGCAACGATATCCGCGCGCACGGCCGCGACGAGCGGCTCCTGGTCCGCTCGTTCTATGAGGGCTATGACTTCATGTACAGGCTGACAAGAGAGCTGAGTTCCCAGAGTCCGTGATCAGACGGCGGTGATCCACTGCGCCACCCGCTCCGGTTCCTGCATGGGTATGAAGTGGGTGAGATGCGGCAGATACACATCGCGCCCGTTGGGAAATTCTTCCGCCAGCCGTTCCCAGGTCGAAGACGCCGCGAAGTCCATCCGGCCATCACCCTCGCCGGAAGGGCCGGGCGCGCGCAGTACCGTCACCGGCACCTCGACACCGCCGATCAGATGATGGATGTCGCGTCCCGCGCTACCCGTGTAGATGGCTGCCTCCACCAACGGCGGGCAGGCGAGCACATAGCCCGGGCCATCCGGGTTCTGCAACACGCCATATCGGCAATAATCCTCGAGGATCTCGCGGCGCCAGCTGTCGAACGGTGCTCTGTGAACGAATCGGTCGAACATTTCCTGCCAGTCCCGCCATTGATTCCGGCGGCGAGAGGTCGGATGGTCCGCCGCGCGCATCGCCCCGAACTCACCCCACACCGCCATGAGGTCTGGATCGAGGATTACCGGATCGACCAGCACCAGCCGCTCGAACCGCTCCGGCTCCGCTGCGGCCGCCTGGGTCATCGCGTGACCACCCATTGAGTGACCCACCCCACAGATCCCGGTAAGCTCCAGGGCGCGCACGAATTCGGTGAGATCCGTGCCGAACGTCAGCCAGTCGAATGGACCCGTTTTGCCGCTGCGGCCATGACCCCGCTGGTCCAGGGCAATCACGTGGGTATCCGGCTCCAGCAACGCTACCGTTCGGTCCCAGCAGCGCGCGTGAAACCCTGACGCGTGCACGAACAGCACCGTTGAGCCGGTCGGTCTGCCCCATTCGAAGTAGGCAAGCTCGACGCCGTTGACGGTAACTCGGTGCTCAGTCGGTTGTGCTCGCATCCTGATTCAGCCCGTGGCAGGTAGCGCGGCCGTCGCCCGCTCCCGGAGTTGTCGCTGGATCTCCGCGTGGTAGGTTCGATTGATCCTGTAGCCCGCATAGCAACACGCGGCCAGCAGCCCCCATACCATGGCGAACGGGCCATCGATGACACCGAGCATGTAGATCGTTTCAGGATCTCGCGTGCACGAACAGCACCGTTGAGCCGGTGGCTCTGCCCCATTCGAAGTAGGCGAGCTCGACGCCGTTGACGGTAACTCGGTGCTCAGTCGGTTGTTCTCGCATCCTGATTCAGCCAGTGGCAGGTAGCGCGGCTGTCGACCGCTCCCGGAGTTTGCGCTGGATCTCCGCGTGGTAGGTTCTGTTGATCCGGTAGCCCGCATAGCAACACGCGGCCAGCAGCCCCCACACCATGGCGAACGGGCCATCGATGACACCGAGCATGTAGATCGTTTCAGGATCGACCTCGCCGGGCACTGCCTTGGTCGGGAACTCGATGAGGTCGAGGGCCACGCCCGCCACGACGTGCCCGATGCCGTTGGTACACTTGGCGAAGAAGCTTCGCGCCGAGTAGAAAATTCCCTCCTGGCGCCGACCGGTATTCAACTCGTGCTCGTCGACGATGTCCGCCAGCGCCGACATCACGCTGATGTTGAGGATCGAGCCCGACGCCGATGCGAAGATGCCGAAGAAGATAATGAACCCCACCAGGCTCCAACTCGTGTTCGCCGGCGCCAGGTCGAAAAGCCGCAGCGTCACGGCGGTCGACCAGAACACGCTCAGGGTGACTGCGGTGGCCACAATGCTCCAGCGTTTGTCATACCAACGGTGCAGGCGCGCCGCGGTGAGGAAGCCGATGGCGTAGCCGAACACGTTGCTCAGAATCAGCCAGCCGATCTGATAGTCCGTCAGCTCCCAATAGAAGGTGGCCATGTAAAGGCCAAGCGTCTCGTGCGTGCCGATCGTGATCGACAGCAGGAAGAACCCCAGCAACAGGTAGCGGTAGTGCGGATTGTGCAGCACCATCCAGATGTCCGAGACCAACGCCTGGAGGCTGAAGGCCGGCAGATCGTCCGGCACCGGTTTCATGAGCGGAATCCGGTCCCGCGTCTGATAGGCCGACGTGAAGATGCAAAGCATAATCAACGTGCAGCAGAACAGCACCACCGGCAGATACGCCTGCTGCTCCATACGCCCGTTGTCGAACGCCGGGAAGATCACGAACCACACGGCCGAGTGCATGACGATCACGCCCACGTACGTGAACACATTGTTGTAGCTCATGATCTTCGAGCGTTCGTTGTAGTCGTCACTCAGCTCGGCCCCCATCGCCAGATGGGGTACCGCGAACAGCGTCGAGCAGATGCGCATCAGCACGGTGAACACCGCGAACCAGCCGAACAGTTGCCAGCCGGCGAGGCCGTCGGGTGGATGAAAAATTCCGAAGACGGTCAGAACCAGTGGCAGCGGCGCGGCAAACATGAACGGATGGCGGCGGCCCCAGCGCGATCGGAAGCGGTCGGAAATCGAACCCATCAGGGGGTCCGTAATGGCATCTGAGACGATTCCAATGGTGACGGCAAGCGCGGTCAGCGTGCCTGAGAGTCCAAGAATCTGGTTGTAGAAGAAGAAGGTGAGCGCGTTGAAGATCCAGTTCGTCGCTGCCTCACCGGAGGCGCCAATCCCGAACGCCAGCTTGGTGCGCATGGGGACCGAGGCAAGGAGGTCTTGGGTCATAGTCGATTCGAGTCACGGCAGGCTATCGAGTCGACCAATCTACCACGCCTTCCGTGACCGCAGCCGACGCACTTCTGCGAACTGCGTATCCGTTGGGGGTTGAGGCCGGGACGTGCCGCTCGGGCTCGCCCCGACCCTACCGCCACTCCAACGCTACTCCTGGGACGGTACGACCTGTCGGCTGTTCCAGAGGCCGGATTCGCAGTTGTGAACCTCGTTGAACCGGTCCGTGAGGTCGTTACCACCCGAACTCATGTACTCGGTCTGCCGCTGCGCGTACTGGGTCATGCTGTCGTGCACGAGCAGGTAGGACAGATCGAATGGGACGTTGGCGATCAGCGGGGTGCGCATGAAGGCCAGCAACCCCCCGGTGGTCGGGAGCGTCGCGATCAGCGCGGCCCAGTCCCTAGCCACCGCTCGCGCGTCGTCCAGCGTCTTGCCATCGTTCAACGTGCAGACGTACGACTCGAGCAGGGCCCGATTGTCGGATACCGGGTCGCCTTCGCCGTCGTAGAGGGTCTCGCTCAACAGGATCGCCGAGTCGCAATCAACAACTTCGTTGAACTTCGCCGTCGTGGCCTGTCCATCGGGGCTGTCGGCGATCGCGTCGTTGGCGCGCGCCAACGCGTTGAGGTTGTCGTAGTTGGCGAACCACAATACGTCATATTCCGTAGTCGTGACGTTCGGCTCCCAGAGAAAGGCGCGAGACGCGCTCAGGTCCGCCGAGCCGATCTTTTCGATCTGAGCATTGAAGAATGCGGTCGCCTCGTCGAGGTCGGCGATGCCTTTCCCATCGACGTAGTTGCAAGCGAACACCTGTACCGCAGGCGGCGTCTCGGCCGCAATTATGGCGGCACAAGTCATCAACGCGAGCGAACCGGCTAGAACCGATAACGATTTAATCACTGTCGTTCTCCTTGTTTTCGAATCAGGAACTCAAGGAGGTACTGAAAGTAACTGCTGACGCGTCGTACCACGTCCGCGTTGCGCGGACACGCGACCCTTGTATCCAGTCTCCCCCGTGTCCGAGTGTCAGACATTCAGAAGGGATATTCCAGCACAGATTGCGGGTTCAGCCCGCGGCTTCCAGGGAATCGAGACGCTTCGACAGCTTGCGCATGATGTCTTCCAGAGAGTCGCGTTCCACACGCGTCAGGGGATCGAGCACCGCTTCCTCGTAGCCGAGCGCCAGCGGGGTGATCTCATCGTAGATCCGTTGTCCTCTACGCGTGAGCTTGAGGTTGGCCACGCGGCCATCGTGCTGGGATGCAAACCTGCGCACGTGACCGCCCTTGACCAGCCCCTGAACGGCACGGCTCACAGCGACCTTGTCCATGGCGGTACGCCGAACAACCTCAGTTGCGGTAATGCCGCTTTCCTCGCCGAGCACCGCGATGACCCGCCACTGCGGGATGCTGATGCCAAAACGATCCGTGTAGGCCCGGCAATCAGACTGCTGATCCGGTTGGTCAGCACCGACAATCGATAGGGCGTGAACTCGTGCAGTTTCATCGCAGCAGACTATCCACAGTTTTCGTATTGATTGCAATTAGTTTCATTCGTAACTATTATCCCGGACTCCGGACGGACCATCGACAGGCGCATGACCATGGCGAGCAAGCAACCCGAATCCGCGCAACAGATCGCAAACCCGCTGGGCACCGACGGGTTCGAATTCGTCGAGTTCACCGGCCCGAATCCCACCCGGCTCGCTGAGCAGTTCGAACAGCTCGGCTTCGTCGCGGTGGGCCGGCACCGCAACAAGGATGTCACCCACTACCGTCAGGGCGACATCAATTTCATCCTCAACGCCGAAGACGCAGGGCCCGCTTCCGAATTTTCCGACCAGCACGGCCCATCGGCCAACGCCATGGCATTCCGCGTCGCAGACGCGGGCCAGGCGTTGACGGAGGCCGTCGCCCGCGGTGCCAAGGCCGTAGAAAATCGCGTCGGGCCCATGGAGCTCAACATCCCGGCAATCGAAGGGATTGGCGGGCTGCTCATCTACCTGGTGGACCGTTACGGGGCGAGTTCCATCTACGACGTCGACTTCGAGCCCATCGAGGGCGCCACGCCACGCACCGATGTGGGACTGACCTACATCGACCATCTCACGCACAACCTCTACCGCGGCAACATGGACAAATGGGGAGCGTTCTATGAGGACATCTTCGGCTTCCGGGAAACCCGCTACTTCGACATCGAAGGCAAGCTCACGGGCCTGTTCAGCCGTGCGATGACCAGCCCCTGCGGCAAGATCCGCATCCCCCTGAATGAGTCTCAGGACGACCAGTCGCAGATCGAGGAGTTTCTACAGCGTTACCGTGGTGAGGGCATTCAGCACATCGCCCTGGGAACCGATGACATCTACACGACCGTGGACGTTCTTTCAGCCAGCGGCATCCCGTTTCAGGACTCGCCGGACACCTACTATGAAGCCCTCGATTCCCGCGTTCCCGACCACGGCGAACCGCTCGAGGAGTTGAAAGCCCGCCGGATACTGTTGGACGGCGCCCCCCGGGACGGCCAGGGCTTGCTGCTGCAGATTTTCACCCAGGACACGATCGGGCCGATCTTCTTCGAGATCATTCAGCGCAAGGGCAACGAAGGTTCGGCGAAGGTAACTTCCAGGCCCTGTTCGAGTCCATTGAGCTCGATCAGATTCGTCGCGGAGTCCTCTCCGATGACGAGGTCGGCTCGTCATGAAGCACAGCGTACCGATCAGCGCCGGCTGGCTGCAGGGTGATGCGTCCCGTCAAGCCCACGTCGGTCTGCCACCGGGCACCTTCGAACGGAACTGGGCCGCGAAGGATTCTTCGGACCAGCGACTCAGATGTACCACACGCACCCACCCACCGGCTGGTCGAGCTGGGAGGGTCCGCTGCGCCCACGCGCCTTCGACCTCACCGGCAGCACCCGCACCGATTCCCCCGCACAGCTCGTCCCCCTGCTGTACAACGATCAGCTCAAGCTGCGCTTCTGGAACACCGACCGGGCAATGGATCACCTGGTGCGCAACGCGGATGGCGATGAGTTGCTGTTCGTGCACGCAGGCGAAGGCGCACTGTACTGCGACTATGGACACCTGCGGATTCGTGCCGGCGATTACGTGGTGTTGCCACGCGGCACGATGTGGCGAACGGAGCCGGATGCCGCCATGGCGATTCTGCTGGTGGAAGCCAGCGGTTCCAACTACGCGCTGCCCGACAAGGGCATCGTCGGCCAGCACGCGATTTTCGATCCCGCCATGCTGGACACCCCGGTGCTGGACGCGGCATTTACAGCGCAACAGTCCGACGAACCCTGGCAGGTCGTGGTGAAGTGCCGGGACGAACTGTCGACCGTCAGCTACCCGTTCAACCCGCTCGACGCGGTCGGCTGGAGCGGAGATCTGGCGCCAGTGCGTATCAACATAGAACACATCAGGCCGTTGATGAGCCATCGTTACCACCTGCCTCCGTCGGCCCATACCACGTTCGTCGCCGATGGCTTCGTCATCTGCAGCTTCGTGCCTCGACCTTTCGAGACGGACCCGGAAGCGCTGAAGGTGCCGTTTTTTCACAGCAACGACGACTACGACGAGGTCCTGTTCTATCACGCCGGTGATTTCTTCAGCCGCGACAATATCGACGCCGGCATGCTGACCTTTCATCCCGCCGGTTTTACCCACGGACCTCACCCCAAGGCGCTCGCCAACATGCTGACCCAGAGCAAACCAGCCACCGACGAGTACGCGGTAATGCTGGATGCGCGCCAGCCGTTGATCGTCGGGGCGCCGGACGGGGTCCGTGAGTTGGAGCAGTACGCCAACAGTTGGAGTGTGAGCAGCGAATGAAGCTCGCGACCCTGCGCGCGGGCGGGGCCGACGGCACGCTGGTGCTGGTCGACCGCGCGTTGCGGTTCGTCAAGCGCGTCGAGGAGATCGCCCCGACGCTGCAGGCCGCGCTGGATGGCTGGCCAACAGTCGCACCGCGGCTGCAAGCTGCTGCCGACGCCATGGCGGAAACTGACGGCGATGCTCTGCGGTACGACCCGGACTTGCTACATTCGCCGCTGCCGCGTGCCTATCAGTGGCTGGACGGTTCGGCGTACGTCACCCACGTAGAACTGGTGCGACGCGCCCGCGGGGCTGAGATGCCCGAGCGGTTCTGGACCGATCCGCTGATGTATCAGGGTGGCAGCGACAGCTTCCTGCCGCCCACGGCCCCGATCCTGATGGCTGACGAAGCGTGGGGCATCGACCTCGAAGCCGAGATTGCGGTGATCACGGACGCTGTTCCCCAGGGAGTGGCCGTCGAGGATGCGGGCTCGTACATCCGGCTACTGATGCTCGTAAACGACGTCTCATTGCGCAATCTCATCCCGGAAGAACTGGAAAAGGGCTTTGGGTTCGTGCAGTCGAAACCTTCCAGCGCATTTTCGCCGATCGCGCTGACGCCAGACGAACTGGGCAACGCCTGGGACGGCAGGCGGGTGCATCTCCCCCTGCGCGTCCGGGTCAACGACGAACAGATAGGCAATCCGAACGCGGGCCAGGACATGACCTTCGACTTTCCGACCCTGATCGCGCACGCTGCGAAGACCCGGCCGCTCGCTGCCGGTACGGTGATCGGCTCGGGCACGGTTTCGAACGCCGACGGCAAGTCGGGTTCCTGCTGTCTCGCAGAGATCCGCATGCGGGAAACGCTCGAAGAGGGCGAAGCGAAGACTCCATTTCTACGCTTCGGTGACCGGGTGCGTATCGAGATGCTTGACCCCGACGGCAACGATCTGTTCGGCAGCATCGATCAGGCGGTGGCTGCGAGCTGAGTCTCGAGCCGCACAAAGCCTTCATCGATCAGGAAACGCTGCTCGGCTGAGACCTGCCGCAACTCGAGCAAGTCCGCACGCGCGGCGGCCGAAAGTTCGCGGTCGCAACGCCCGTCGCGACGGACCGCCGCCGCATAGATTTCCATCAGCATGAGCCACTTGTCGCCCACCAATGGGCGCAGTTCCCGGTACACGGCGTCCGGGTCGCGCCCATCGCTCAATCGCTGATAAAGATCTTCAGCATGCAACTGGGTGCGGCTATAGCGGACCGGCCGGTCATGCATTGGCGATTCGAGCACCAGGCGGCTGCGATCACCCGGACCACCGAACACACTGACGATGGGACCACCCATGGCCATGTGATAGCGCCCCCAATCCGGCTCGAACAGGAGTGTTCCGTCCGGGGCCGTGACCCGGCAGTCGTCGAGATGCAACAACAGGTTTCGGCTTTCGACTCGATCCAGGTCAACCACACGACCCGTGACCACGACATTCGATTCGAATCGCAATTCGACCATCTGTCCGCAGCGGATTCCGAGCGACGCGAGTTCCTCCGGGGTGGCGCGATCGAGTGGGATCGTCGTCCCGGCCAGCGCGCCCACCGGCGCGCCGAAGCCGTCGGGATGCAGGCTGTTGTCATGCCCT
>PVMK01123482.1_pt1 | contig 19362 bp, 18 predicted proteins | sample 1853481 | NCBI WGS metagenome assembly PVMK01 (sample SAMN08533507, study PRJNA380276) | Marine sediment metagenome, whole genome shotgun sequencing project. | reverse complement strand
TCGTCGACACGCCCCCAGTAAACCAAATTTTGTGCAGAAATCACTAGTGGGATGGTGTCATTGGGATTGATCGTGATTGCCCGGTCAAGTTCCGCATGGCTTTGGGAATGTTTGTAATCATGCATGTAGATACTACCGAGAACCAAGTGACCACGGTAATCGTTTGAGTCTATTTGGACAGACAGTAGACCAAGATCGAGGGCTTTTTGCCTTATGTCTTCAAATGCATGGGTGCGGAAGAGCTTGAACCGAATAAAATGCAACCAGGCTAGCGCTGAATATGCGCGTGCAAACTCGGGGTCCAGTTTGATGGCGTTCTCGTACAGTTGTTCGGCGGTTTCAAAACCAGCGTTGCCGTGGCGATAAAAATGATCTCGACCCTTCAAGTAGCAATCATATGCGGACATGCTAATGGAAGTGTTCGACATATATTGTCCCCGTACTGTTTTTTCGAGAACTCCGTCAACTGCACCCGTTAATGCGAATATGATCGAGCCAACAACTTCATCTTGTACGGCAAAAATATCATCGAGGTCACGATCATAACGCTCTGACCAAAGGTGACGATCGGTCTTAGCGTCAATCAGCTGGGCGGTTACCCTTACACGTTGGCCGGACTTCCGGACACTGCCCTCCATCACGTAATCGGCACCTAGAGCCTCGCGCACATCCCGCACCTGCACCGCTTTGTCCTTGAAAGTAAACGTTGAATTACGTGAGATAACCAGGATATCTGGACTTTTCGATAGTCCTGTGATGATGTCCTCAGTAATCCCGTCACTGAAATATTCCTGCTCGGGATCACCACTCATGTTGGTGAACGGCAGTACCGCAATGGAAGGTTTGTCAGGAGCGCTAGTGCAACTGCTTCTGTCTGGGGCAGGGGTTCGGGTTCGGGTATCGAGGCACCAGGGCTTAAAGTCACAGCATAAACCTTTATCTGCTCATCGAATCCCTTGACCTGTTGTTCACCGAGATTCTCCTGATCGAAGGGCATACGCTGTGGAAGTGCTTCATGAATCGCTCCCGTAATACAAACACCGCCTGGCTTCGCCAACTGTTCCACCCTTTGTGCCAGTACAACACCTGCACCTGTCATCGTATTGTCAGCGATAATGACTTCACCCAGCGCTATACCTACTCGTACTACAGGCTGGATATTGTCATCGAGTTGCACAATGAATTCGGCTTGTTCCGCCTGAAATGCCAGCACAGCCGTAACTGCATCAGAGGCTCGTTCAAACTCAGCCAGTAGCGCATCACCCCGCAGCTCACGCACATGACCCTGGTATTTTTCTATGGTTTCACTGAAGCGCTGAAAGGTATCCCGGATACGCTCGTGAGCTACATGCTCATCTTGCTGTACCAGTGTGGTTGAACCTGCAATATCTGCATGCACGATGACAGCTAGTTTGCCGGGTCGACGATTCTCCGCCATTCGATGCCTCAAAGAAACCAAAGATGGGGAGTATGCTACTACACTTCAGACCTAAATATTTTGAATCTTGATCCGGATAATAAAGGTTTGCAGAGGGCAATTTCCGGATCTTTTTCCCTGGCTTCTTAATGTCCGCTTTATTCAACTACTGCCAGATAGAGTAGTGCTAAAATCTGGAAGTCGGCAGCCCGGGTTCAGACCTTTGTAAACAATTACCGGGAAACTGTTTTCTCTCGGCGTCGATACCATTTTTTAATTCCGGATTAGCAAATGAATAAAACCCCGGGCTGTTGCACAGAACCGCCCGTGGTCAACTAAAAAATCCAGAAAACGCACAATGAGGGCTCATCCTTGAACTCATGGGAGTAGACAAATCCAATTCGTCCTGTTTTCCCGGATTGGCGAGAGTTTGCCGGGAACCCCGGCTTGTGAAGTCTATGAGCAGGTGGAGAAATTGCTCAGATAGGTTACTATGCGAGGTAACAGCAACAATTACCGGACAAAGAGCCATATTGCAAGAATCCGGAGTCGTGTCCCGGGTTTCTGCCATAGTATCATCGATTTTGAACAAGACTTAAAAGGTGGATAAAAGATGACTGAAAATAAATCAATTTTGGACCATATCGGCAACACTCCCCTGCTCAAGCTGAATCATGTTACCGATTCCCTGGGAGTGGATATCTATGTTAAATGCGAGTTCACCAACCCCGGTGGCAGTATCAAGGATCGCATGGCGCTGTGCATGATCAGGGAAGCCGAGAAACGGGGCGACCTCAAACCGGGCGGCACTATCGTTGACCAGTCCACCGGAAATACCGGTCCGGCCCTGTCCTTCGTAGGAAACACGCTGGGTTACAAGGTTGAGATCTTCTTACCCGCACAACTCAAGAGCGCCTACAATTCGGCCGATCGGGTTCGAATTGCCCGGCTCTACGGCGCCACAGTGACGCCAATCGACATAAACGAATTCCTGGAAAATGCCGATCAGCTGGAAGGAATAGAAAGAGCCGCCAGTTTTGTAGCTATACGAATGAAGCAGGCTTACGATATGCAACAAAACGATTCGTCATTTTGGTGGGCCAACCAGTTGTGCAATGTTGACAACACCAAGGCGCATCGGGAATTTACCGGAACAGAGATCCTGGAGCAGATGGGCGATCAAATTGATGGCTGGGTCGCTTCAGTGGGAACCGGAGGCACCCTGTTGGGTGTCGCTCAAACCCTGAAGAAGGAACATCCCGACCTGAAAATCGCCGGTGTTGTACCCACAGACGATCCGCGCATTGAATGGGTACGTTCCCGGAAAGTGCACAAGGCCCTGGAAAAATTTGGCGGCCCGAAATTAAGGTTCGTGATCGAAGATCTTCTGGAAGACAATGTCATGGACGATGAGATTACCATCGAAAATGCCGATGCCAAGAACATGGCTGACCGGCTGTGCCGGGAAGAGGGCCTGTATTGCGGCATGTCATCGGGGGCCAACGTATGCGCGGCCATACAAATGGCAAAAACAATGGAAAAAGGGTCGAAGATTGTTACCGTGGTAGTGGATAGAAGAGACCGCTACTTCGCCGAATATCCCAACGAACACTACGTTGTGTAGTTATTTAGCCGCAAGCCTTGCCCCGTTACCGAGCGCTTTCAGCTTCTGTACTGCAAGCGCCCTGGGCAATGGCGCCATGCCGCAATTGGTACATGGCATGATTTGCTCGGAGGATAGATAATTTCCTGCCTCACGAATGGTGCCTGCAACCTGTTCCGGGGTTTCTGCTTCAAAACTGGCGACATCAATCACACCGACCATCACCTGCTTGTCCGGCAACAGCCCAATCAGTGACATGGGCACTTTCGAGTTTGCGCATTCAAGGGAAACCTGCCCGATGTTGCTGGCATTGAGCGCAGGAAAGATTTCTTCATACTGACGCCATTCGTTCCCCAGGGTGTCTTTCCAATCGAGGTTCTGCTGGATACCGTAGCCATAGCAGATATGGACGGCAGTGCTGCATTGCAGCCCATCGATTGATTTGTGGAGTGCCTCTATTCCCCATTCCTTCACGTCATCCATAAATACGTTGAAGGCCGGCTCATCAAACTGAATCAGGTCTACACCCAATGCTTCCAGCTCCCTTGCTTCCTGGTTCAGCAATTCGGCGAAGGCCATTGCCATATCCGCCCGCCGTCCATAGTGCTCATCCGCTATGGTGTCGCAGATTGTCATTGGTCCGGGCAAGGTAAATTTCAGCGCATGGGTTGTATGCGCCCTTGTGAATGCCACTTCTTCACTGTGAACCTTGCCCTTGCGAGATAACGGGCCGGTTACCGTGGGCACGTCGGCATCATACCTGTTATCCCGGATCCCCATGGTTGTCATTTTGTTCCAGTCAATGCCAGAAATATTTTTCAGGAACCCATGGACAAAATGCTCACGAAATTGTTCGCCATTGGTTACGATATCGATCCCCGCACTCTCCTGTTCTTTTATCCAGACCAGGGACGCATCCTCTTTTCCCCTTTGCAGTTCATCGCCATCGAGACGCCAGGGCGCCCAGAGCTTTTCCGGTTCCGCAAGCCAGGCGGGTTTGGGCAGGCTTCCTGCTATGGTTGTTTTGTACATCCAGTCATTCTCCGCATCAGCGGCCCTGTGAAAATTTTAAACATCCCATGATACCGAGCAGTTCCTGGGAAAACAACGGGATACAGAGACTTATCGAAGAAGTCGAGCTGCTGGCCAGTCCCTGGAGAATATCCAGGCCAAAATTTCTCAGCCGGACTGCGGCAAAGAATAGAGAGTCACCGGGCTGGAGAGCCCTCTCAACTTATGGCTGCCCATGTTATCCAGGTTGCAGTCGAGTAACCGGGCCACAGGTTCTGTTACAAGAATTTCCCGATCAAGTTCCCTGGTCAGCATCTCGACCCGGCTCACCTCGTTGACTGCACGGCCTATGACAGTGAAATCGAGTCGCTCAGGGGCGCCAACATTGCCAAAGAACACCTCTCCTAGATGCAGGGCGATGCCAAATCGAAGCGGGCGCCAGCCTTCGATTTTCTCCAGGCATTCGGGTGCCGAGTCATTGAGCTGTTGAATTTCATCCAGGGCCTGCTTCGCCGCCGCCAGGGATGCTGTGGCTGCCTCGCGCCCGGCATCATTGCCGGAGACGGGGAACACGGCCAGCAACCCATCGCCGATAAATTTCAATATCTCTCCGCCATGGTCGATGACTGCCCCGGCAAGCCGCTCGAAGTATTCATTCAGGATCGTTAACACATCGACGCCGGGAAGGCGATCTGCGAGGGTGGTAAATCCGCGCAGGTCCGACATCCAGATCACTGCCCGCATCGATTCACCGGCGCCGCGCTCTATAGTGCCGCTCAGCACTTTATGCCCCGCGACCGTTCCCAGGTAGGTGTCCATGACATTTTCAGCGATTCGCCAGGCGATATGCCGTTCGACATGGAGGCCGAATATCTCGAAAATACGTCTGAATTCCTGCAAATCCCCATCATCGAATCCCGATTCCCGAACTGTGGCAAGGGTTACTGCATTGTGATACTCGTTGCCACTACCCAGTGGAATCACCGCATAGTCGTGCATGCCTTCTGCTTTCAGGTCGGCCAGCAGCGGATAGCGTTCCAGCATACCCGGGTCTGCGATGCGGGCGCGAAACTCTCCGCCTCCCTCAATGACACTCGCCAGCGGGACTGCGGCGATAGCGATCGGTGTCGAGTCCGGCTTTATCCACTTTCAACTCGTCCACCAGGCCATCGGCGCGGTTCCAGTACCAGTAGAATCCGAGCAGTTGTGGGTGCAATGTTCCAGCATGCAGTGTCATGCGGTTGAGCGGCAAACCCGCCGCCACCATACGCCAAACCAGTTCCTCGAACAGGGACAGAAGATCAGTTTGGCCAGGGGCATCGGTCAGCAACCATCTCCGGATCACCTCGCAGGAGGTTGTTTCCGGGGCCGCCGCCGGGCCACGGCCTGACCCTGCGTATCACCGTTACCAGGGTCGGGTACTGCCGCGGAGCAGGATCGACTACGTGGTTACTCGATTTGCCCTGGTTCATGGCGGGGTGCTCAGACCGGTGTCACTCAAGCATCGCCTTCAATACTTCGTTCCAGCCAAGGGCAAGGTTATTCCTGTTGTAACCCCCTCCTCCCATGGCAATGATGCGGCCCTGGCAGTACTCATCGGCGATTTAATTAATCTCCTGGCGGCTTTGCCATGGGCGGCCGGTGTAAATCGCATGTGGGTGATGGGATCACCGGCAATACTGTCGGCTCCGGCCTGGAACAGGACAATTTCCGGCTTGAAATTAACCAGGTGTTGTTCCACCCAGCGGCCATACCCGATCAAATTCGGTATCATCGCTGCCGGGATCTAGCGGCAGGTTCAGCTTGGTTCCGGCGGCCGCACCCTTGCCGGTTTCTTCTGCGAAGCCGGTGCCGGGATAAAGATATCGCCCGTCTTCATGGATGTCGGCAAAAATCAGGTCCGGATCACTTTCGAATGCATAGAACACACCGTCACCGTGGTGGGCATCGATGTCGACATAGGCAATTCTGCGGATTCCATATACCTGGCGAAGGGTTTCAATTATCACTCCGCAGTCGTTAAACACACAAAACCCGGCTGCCGAATCGCGGCGCCCGTGATGGAGTCCGGCGATGGGAACAAATACCCGAGGATTCTCACCTGAAACGATGCGGTCAATGGCATCCAGGTCCGACCCTACCACGTAGGAACCTGCCTCGAATACGCCCTTGAAAGACGGGGTGTCGCCGCTATCAAGATAACCTGAGCCGCTAACCGACGCTTGCCTAACCCGCTGCACATACTCCGGGGTATGAAAGCGCAGCAGACTCTGCTCATCGCAGGCAACTGGCGCCATGATATTGACCTTTTTATGGAGGTTCTGCTTTACCGTTTCGCGCCAGAATGCATCGATGCGATCCGGGCCGAAGGGATGGTCGTCACCGAATCCATAACGCGCCAGATCTGCACCGATATAGACGCTTGCTATGGACATGGTATCTGCGGGCAGTGATAGTGCTTATTCATGAGGTTGAATTCCTAGGGAACCTCTGATTAAAACTGGGCGAATCAAGTTGAGACTCAAAATGATCAAAATCAAGGCGGGAAACGCACGTAATAGCCCGGCTATTGCGAAGTTTTCCAACGCAGAGTTTGTTTATTTTGGGTTCAAATTGATCGTTCACGTTTTAGTCAGAGGTTCCCTAATATGATACTACCGCCAAACTGCAATCTTTTCTTGAGGTAATCACTGGTTCGCTGCGAGGTCTCACCGGAATCGGTCAGCCAAACCAGTACTGTGCCTGTGAACAGCAGGGTCAGTCCAATTTCACCCGCAGTTTTTGACAGCCCGGTATCCCGCAGCCGCGCCGCATCCCGCAGCATCTGGATTCGCTGCGAGGTGGCCACCACGAACTGTGCCTGCAAATGAAAGTGGGGTGGCTTGATCTTGTAAATCAATATATCGCGCATGACATTGCGGCGCCCCTGAAGCGCACCGAGCCAGCACATTATGGCCAGGTGGAGTCGTTGTTCCATGGGGAGCCCGTCACCGGCAGCGGTCGATGCACCTTCAATCATGGAGATGTCTGCCCGCTTCACCCAGGCATTGGCAACCTCATCCAGATCGCTGTAGATTGCATAGACATCGGCAATTGGCACCTGTAATTGGTCAGCAATATCTCCCAGTGCCAATGCCGCCCAGGATTCGCGGTCGGCGATCTCGAGAGCCGCATCGACTATCAGGTCCGCAAGGTTTCCGTGTTCTGTCATGTCAATCCGGATTAAGCCCGGACGATTATTACTGCGGCATCCATTGTAACCCGGTTGGAAGTCCAGATTATGGTTGTCTTTTATGTTATCAAACAGTGATGAATATTTAATTGGCTGTGGCATTTTTCAACGCAATGGTCCCATATACCCTGCGTGCATTCATCCGTTTTCTCAAAAACCGTGGCCTGCCCGTTATTGTTACCGTTTATCGAGTATAGTGATAATTCACAGGGCATTGGCTTTAGTAAGCGCACGGGTGATAAATGAGAAACAGTCCGGTAATTACCAGGATTAGTGAGGGTTTGAAACGATTTCGCGGCCGGATAACCGGGATACCATTGTCATGACACTGCCATGCAACCAGGCAACGCAGTAATTTTCTACTGGCCCGGCGCGGTGTTGATCTATGGCCTGGGGCATCTGTTTGCCATCCCGGAAACCCTGGGGACTTTGGCAATTTCTGACAGTGGGTTATCTTCCTGGCTCACCATCGCGCTTGTTGTCGCGGCGTTTATTGTGGTTGTTCGTTGTGCCAGGACTGATCGGCGTCCATGGGTTAGATACACCCTGTATGCGACCGCCTATGTGATCCTGGTCTATGGGCTGCGTGAAGCCGATTTCCATCGACTGTTTACCGAAGAGCATGTCACCCGGCTGAAATATTATTACCACCCGGATATCAGCATTACCGAAAAGCTGGTTGCCGGAACTCCCATGCTGATTTTACTCGGATGCTTTTTTTACCTTGTGATCCGGTATGCGCGAACGGTTGTTTGCGGGCTGTTGGAACAAAAAACCTGGGCCATTGCCCTTGCCCTTTGGGCAACCACCATTTTCATCTCCCAGCTCATAGACAAGTCTGACCTGAATTTCACTTACACAGGAAATGTTATAGAAGAAATGATGGAGTTGTGCGCCGCGGGGTTCATGTTGATTTCAGCCTGGCTGGGGACTGCGGCAATAAGGAAAACGGAATCATAAAACCGGGACAGACCTTAAATTCTGGTTTGCCCTTTCGGATTCAGGTTTCTATAACTTCAAATCTTAACGGGAAAGCCCCACTTGTTGACAATATACTTGGTGTTGCTGATTGGTGAATTGCCCCTATGGGTATGGGTGAAGTATGCCGGCCACACAACAATTGTGCCCCGTGTTGGTTGTATTGACAATTCCTGGTGATAAAACTCCGTTTCACCGCCTTCGTGCACATCGTTTAAATACAACATCCCTATTACCATCCGATGGGTCGGTGACCCCCCCCAGGGACCCCAGTCGGCATGCCATACCTGAAAACTTTCCCGGGGCGGAATGTATCGATGCATCAAAGGGCCGGTATCCACGTCTTTACAGGAATAAAATTTCATCGGATCCAGGTGGACACCCAAACCATTATTATATTTCTGGAAATAGTCATTGAATTTTTCATCGACGATTTTTTCGTACCTGGCAAGCATGACCAGGTGAGCGGGATCATCGTAAACCTTCAGTTCTTTGACATTCTCGTCGCGCCGAATATTTAAATCGGTGCAATATTTCCAGGACTTTTTTACATGTCCACCACCCATGGTGCCAGCCCAGGTATTTCCCAGTTTGTCCTGGGCTTCGAAGAAATCGATAAAATAATCACAAATCTTCTTCGATACCGCGCCCTCGTATATTTCGATAAAATTGCTCATCAAATCATTTTTACCTTTTCAAGGCATTAGCATTTGTACCCTGATTTTATCATCGGCATGCAAAAGTGAAAGGGGCATGGAAATCCTGCAACAGACCTGACGCAATGTGTCGACCCCTGACCCCTTCCTGTCCGGTAGAGCTTAGTCCTGGCCAACAAGTCAGGTTTATCGACTCAGGCGGGTCCGATCAACCCTTTGCATACCAGCCGTTGTCAACATAAAGTGCGTTACCAGTGATAAAGCTGGCCTCGTCCGAGGCCAGGAAAACCACCGCTGCGGCAACTTCCTGGGGCTCGCAGATACGGCCCTGGGCATCGGCAAGAGCACCTTCTTCCCATTCCTGGCCGGCCTTGTCGAGTTCACTGATTTCCCGCAGGCCGTGGGCAGTTTTAACGAAGCCGGGGCAAACCGCGTTGCAGCGAATTCCCTGGTCACGGTATTCCGCCGAAATGGTCCGCGCCAGCTGCAAAACCGCGCCCTTTGTCATGCAATAAACAGATTCCAGCGGGTAGCCGAGTTCTGAAGCGATTGAGCCGGTTATAACGATGGAGCCGCCGCCGTTATCGCTCATTTGCTTGACCGCACGACGACAAACAAGAAAAGCTGACCGTACATTGATGGCCATCAGCCTGTCGTAATCTTCCGGGGTGGTTTCGTGGAGCGGCTTCACAATAATGGTGCCGGCATGGTTGAATAGTACGTTATAGGGGCCAACGGTCTCGGCAACTTTGTCGAAGGCAGCGTCCACCTGGTCGGCATCGGAAACGTCAGTTTCGATAAACTCGGCCCTGCCACCCATTTCCCTGATCAGCCCGACAACTTCTTCACCCGCCTGCTTCTGGATGTCGAATATGACCACGGTAGCGCCTTCACGGGCGAACGCAAGGGAAGTCTCCCTCCCCATTCCGGCAGCACCACCAGTGATAATAGCAGTCTTTCCGGCCAGGCGGCCAGCACCGCCGTTAGGGTTTGTGTTTAGCGCTTTTTTGTCGTCAGGCATATCTATCTCCACTTTTTCTTTTCATGAAATGTCTAATTAATAATCGATCGCAGCGGCAGCATTTCGGTGCCACTAACATAACTGCTAATTCCTGCCGCAATAACGTCAGGCAAAAAGACTGCAAATACCCGGCTTACCCGGCTTTCTTGACTACAGGACCGTGGCAATAGGGTTCCCCTTCATCCCATTCGTGATAGCGGGGCAATTCATCGGCGGTATCGAACCATGACAATCGCTCGTCGTGGTGAATATGCTGCTCCGGGGTAAACTGATCGGGATCATCGAAAGTGTTTATGTGAAGTTCAACCAGTGGCCCAAGTTCACCGCCGTCGCCTTCCCATGAAAGCGGGGTCCCGCAATCTCCGCAAAATCCTCTTCCCACACCAGGGGAAGATTCATAGATTTTGCGCTCACCCTCGGTAAACTGCACCTGGTCCTGTTTCAGGCCTACCAGGGTTACCACGGGTGCACCGCTGTGTCGCCGGCAACTCAGGCAGTGGCAATAACTGACAGAAAATGGCTTTCCTGTTACCTGGTAGCGTACTTTGTCGCACATGCACCCGCCCGTTGCTTTAAATTCTTTATCGCTCATAGTTGTTCTCCAAAATATTGGTTAAAATTAAAATTGGCAATCCGTTCTCCAGCTATTCCTGTTACTTGAAGCTTTCATTGTCGGCGTAGGGAAACCACCAGAAATCCTGGGGTTCGCAACCATAGTCCACCATGGCCAGCTTGGTATGCCTGAATGTGTCCAGCCCTTCCGCACCCAGTTGTCGTCCAATACCCGAAAACTTGCGGCCGCCGAATGGGCCGGCGTCGTTGTCCAGCAAGGGCGAGTTAACCCACACCATACCAGCGACAATTTCATTGACAGCCCGAATTCCCTCGTTGAGATCAGCAGTGAATACGGTGGAGCCGAGGCCATAGTCGGAATTGTTGGCTTGCTCTATTGCCTCGTCGAAACTGCTGACCTTGCAGATCGGTGCCACCGGTCCAAACGACTCCCCATTCATGATATCCATATCTGGCGTGACATTGGACAGCACCGCGGGCTCGACGTACCATCCCTTGTCGAATCCGTCCGGGCGCTTGCCGCCGCATTCGAGTTTTGCTCCCTGCTCGATTGCTCTTGCCAGTATTTTTTCATAACGCTGCCGCTCTTTGTCAGTCACCATAGGACCGATATCAATTCGGTCAAGGCCATTACCGATACGCAGCTTCAGGGTTTCTTCCACCAGGCGTTTGACAAATTCATCGTAAATATCCTCGTGCACGTAAAATCGTTCTGCTGCCGTGCATACCTGACCACAATTTATATTGGATGCGAATACTGCACCGCGCACGGCAACATCAAGGGGGGCGGAAGGCATAACAATAAAGGCGTCATTTCCCGATGCTTCGATCAGGTTTGGCTTGAAACTTTCGGCACAGGTCTTTGCTACATTCTGGCCGGTTTGGACACCACCGGTAAAAGCAACCATATGGGTGTCGGCGCTGCCGACCAATTGCTTCCCCACATTCCCGGTTCCGCTGACACACTGGATCACGCCGGGGGGCAAAGCTTCAAATGCTTCCATGAACTTAAGCGTGCACAGACTGGTCAGTTCAGATGGTTTGACTATAACGGTGTTTCCCGCCGCGATTGCCGCCGCTGCTTCCCAGCACAGCAGCACATAAGGAAAGTTGAAAGGCAGGATAATCACGACAACACCCATGGGTTCCTTGACAGTATAATGAAACTGTCCGGGAATATTGGAGTTTACGACCCTGCCGCAGTCGTGTCGGCCTACCTCGCTATAGTAATCCAGGGAACTCGCAGACCAGTCCACTTCATCCGAGCTTTCCTTAAAGGGCTTTCCCATCTCCCTGGTCATCATCTCCGATAGAATCGGGGACATTTCACGCATTTTGGCGGCAACTTTGTGCATAAGCTCAGCGCGAGCCAGACCGGTCTCTGCACTCCACAGTTTTTGTGCGCTGTTGGCGCTGGCAATCACTGCCGAAACTTCACTCTCATCGCAATCAGCAAACTGACCAATAACTTCTTCGGTGGCGGGTTCGACCGCGTCATGCAGGGTGGAGCTCTTGCTTTTTTTGAACTCGTTGTCGATAAAATAGCATCCACTCAGCCGTTTAAATTCGCTTGATGAACTCATAATTTTGCCTCGTATAATTCAGTTGCTGTTAATACGCTGTTTCACTTGTGCATTATCGCGGATATGCTGCATGTTAGCGCATAACCTTTTCTCTAGTCATGTACCGTCGCAAGTTCATTGAAGAATATTGAAAACAGTTCCTGCTGCGAAGAAATCCGCAGCTTTGCATAGATGTTGCGTCGATGGATGCGCACTGTCCCGACAGATATACCAAGACTTTTCGAAATTGACTCTGAAGAATGACCTTCAAGAACCTGTGCGGTAACCTGGGTTTCTCGTGGCGTTATGCGATGACCAAACAGATCGCTTACCGCTTTTTCAATTAGAGAGTGATCCTCTAGCAGTTCAGTTGACTCTGCGGTGGTAGAGAAGCTATCCGATATTCCCTGCCAGTGCCGTTGTGCCATGCTGATTATTATCGGGGCCACTTTTTCTAGCAACCGGAATTCCCGGGCTGAAAAACGTGAGCTCTCCTCTGAACGCATCAGTGAAATGGCGACTGCAGCACCGGAAGCGAGGTAAAAAATATAACAAATCTCTTCGGCCAGGCCTGTACGAACATAGTAGGAGCGGTAATATTCGCTTTGGTAAAACCGGTCCGGGGCGATATCACGGAGACGATACAGCCCGGTGTCTACCTTACGGCTGCAGGCTGTAAAAAATGGATCCAGCAGGTAGGGCCCCTTGAGGTAGTCATCAACAAAAACAACACGCTGTTTCGATGTAAACGTGTGGTAAAGGCACAGCGGCTTTTTTTTCTTGTAATAGGAAAATACAACGGAATTATCAAATCCTGTGGCGGCTTTAACCGCCTCAATCAAGTTCGGTGGAAACTCGTCGGTACCCAGTGAATGAATGCATTGCGCAAGCAATTCCGTCCATGCCGTGTCATCAGCATGACTATTTTTTGCCCGCTCAAGCGAATTTGTCACCCAGGCAATCCCAATGGCCGATGTAAGCAATTCATAAAATTTGTGCCAATAATTGCTATTGCGATATATACCATAAAAGTACATAATATATAAATAATGTTGATTTGTATAGTAGACTACGGTTTGCAAAAACTCAACCTTAAATTCAATCCACGGTATATGTACGTATAGTAAATTACGAATGGTTGCAGTTACTTCATTTCGAAATGCCTCAAAATACTACGGTGATATAACCGCGGCGAAGAATCTCAATCTTGATGTCGAACCCGGGGAATTTTTATCTCTCCTTGGTCCATCCGGCTGCGGTAAAACAACCTCGCTCAGGATGATTGCCGGATTCGAACAACCCAGCGAAGGAGAAGTATTCCTCGAGGGGGAATGTGTCAACGACGTACCTGCGTATCGTCGGCCCGTTAATATGGTGTTTCAGCAATACGCATTGTTTCCCCACCTGAACGTCCGGGATAACGTCGCGTATGGACTAAAGCAGCGCTCTCCAAGGCCATCAGCTGACGAAATAAAAAGCCGTGTCGATGAGATGCTGGAACTGGTGCAACTGGCCGGGTACAACCAGCGGCATACCTGGGAATTGTCGGGTGGCCAGCAACAGCGGGTTGCTCTTGCCCGGGCATTAATTAACAAGCCAAAAATCCTGTTGCTGGACGAACCACTGGCTGCACTCGATCGTAAACTGCGCAGGGAGATGCAGATCGAGCTACAGAACCTGCAACGCAATGTCGGCATCACCTTCATTCTGGTGACCCATGACCAGGAGGAGGCGCTCTCCATGAGTGACCGGGTATGCATTATGCAGGAAGGCGAGATCGTACAGATCGGCAGCCCCATGGATCTCTACGATCGCCCGAAAAACAGGTATGTGGCGGATTTCGTGGGCAAGTCAAATTTTTTTGATGGCGTGGTTGAGCAGGTTAACAAGTCGGAAATCGACATAAAACTGGATTGCGGAATTGCCGTATCATTGGATACCAGTTCGAGCTTGAATCCGCGTAATACCGGTGACCGCGTTTGCATCAGCGTACGACCGGAACAGTTGACCCTGGTGCGGGATGAGAACCGCTTGCCGCAGGACTATGCGATAAAGTCCAGGGCCCGAGTAATGAACCGTATTTTCCTTGGGGAACAGACCGAATATCTGCTGCATGATGAACAGCTTGGAGAATTCCTTGCCCTGTCATCTCGGCATAACGAACTCAGCGAGAGGCCATTCGAAACGAACGAAATCGTATTCGTGACCTGGCGCCGGGACACCGCCCTGATTCTGGATGGTGATAATAGCAACTTAACAACCTGACAATTTTAATACCATTATAGAGGAGAAAATCATGTCAAAAGATTCACCAATTACAAGTAAGAAATTCATGCACCAGCTTTGGCGCTACAAGCGCGGCTCAATAAACCGAAGGGAATTCCTCGGCGTTACCGGCCTGGGAATGGCGACCGCGGTCTTGGGTGCAGCTGTGCCCAGCCTGCTACCTCGAAAGTCCTGGGCTGCTGGCGACCTTGGCGACCGTCTGGTGTTCTCCACCTGGCCGAATTACTGGAACCAGGCCAATCTTGATGAATTTACAGCAAATACCGGTGTAAACATCCAATTAAATGCATTTGGGTCAAATGAAGAAATGCTGGCCAAGTTGCAGGCGGGTGGTACCGGCTGGGACGTTTTTGTGCCGACCAATTACACCATTTCAAATTATGTCGAACTCGACCTGATCCAGGAACTGGATTTGTCCAGGATTCCCAATTACGATGCAGCATCAAACAATCCGATGTTTGCCGATCCGGCCACAGTAAATGGCAAGGTCTATGCCGTACCGAAAAACTGGGGAACCACCGGATTCATTGTCAACAGCAATAATATCACCAGCGGACCAGCATCCTGGAAAGACTTCTTTGACGTTACCAAGGGCGCTGGCTCGGGACATACTATTGTGCATGACTACCAGTTGACCACCATCGGTGCTGCGCTGTGTGCGTTGGGATACTCGTTCAATTCCATCGATGCCAATGAACTGGGGGAAGCTGAAGCGGTCCTGATCGAATCCAAGCCTCACCTGTTTGCCATCACCTCTGACTACCAGCCCGGTATGCGCAGCGGCGATGCCTGGATGTCCATCTGCTGGAACGGCGATGCCACCCAGCTCAAGAATGACCTGCCTGAGATGGAATATGTGATTGGCAGCGATGGCGGTGAGATCTGGTCGGATTTCTATGCCATACCCAAGGAAGCACCGCATCTGGATGCCGCATATGCGTTTCTTGATTTCATGCAGGACCCCCAGGTCCAGGCCCTTGAAGCAGAGGTTCATGGTTATGCACCAACGGATTCGCGCGCTATCGCATTGCAGCCTGAATCACTTGCCAGTGATCCGATTCTGCATCCTGCTATGGAACTGATGAACGGCCTCGAATTTGGTGCAGCACAGACCCTGACGGATCCAATCCGTGCCGAGTTGATGGCTAGTTTCAAGTCTGCATAAATTCGACTGGAAACAAACTTGTCGATGGCGATGAGAGAACATGGTCAATCGAACAGGTGGCTAACTACAGCACTGTTGGCCCCCACGACACTGTGGTTCCTGTTCATGTTGATCATGCCTCTCATCGTTATCCTCATTTTCAGTTTTGGGGAGCGGGCTGCAGTAGGGGGGTACGGCGGGGGCTTTACCTTTGAGCATTACGCAAATCTGCCTGCGCGCCTGAAGGCATTCCAGAATACGATGACTTATGCCCCTGTGGGGACGTTGTTGAGTCTCCTGGTGGCTTATCCACTCGCTTACTTTCTGGCCATAAAAGTGGACCGGCGATTCAAGATCATCCTGCTTGTGCTGGTGATTGTGCCATTCTGGACCAGCCTGCTAATTCGTACTTACGCCTGGATTTTTATTCTGGGCGGGCGCGGTATTCCCACTATTCTGGAATGGATCGGGTTTGAAGGCGTGCGCCTTATCAACACCCCCGGTGCTGTGATGGTTGGTATTGTCTATGGCTATTTGCCCCTGATGGTGTTTCCAATTTATGTCTCCCTGGAAAAACTCGATAAAACCCTGCTGGAAGCATCAAACGATCTGGCGGAAAGCCCCTACAAAACCTTCATGCAGGTCACGTTGCCACTGTCGATGCCCGGTGTGGCCACGGGCTGCATGCTGGTATTTATTTTGCTGATGGGCGAATTCCTGATCCCGGCTTTCCTGGGTGGAGGAAAAGTATTTTTCATTGGTAACGCCATGGTCGATTTATTCCTGCAATCGCGCAACTGGCCTTTCGGCTCGGCATTGGCTGTTTCCCTGGTTGTGATCATGCTGATTACGGTCAGCCTTTATATGCGCATGGTGATGCGAAACAAAACCGGCGACGATGCACCGCTGATGTAGAAGTTGAAATTCAGACCATGCGAATCTACGCTATTGCCGTTTACCTGTTTCTTTATATTCCTATCGGGATCATTGTTCTGTTCAGCTTCAACGCCGGGCGCCATGCCAGCGAGCTCCGAGGCCTGTCCGTGCAATGGTATGGAAAAGCCCTGTCCAATCCCTTCGTGGGGGACGCTTTTTTTACCAGCCTGGAGATTGCCTTTATAGTCGCAATCCTGTCCAGTTTAATGGGTACCGCGGCTGCACTGGCCCTGCAGCGATTGAAAGGGCCTGTACGAATTCTGCTTGATGGACTGATTTATGTTTCTATCATGATTCCCGGGATTGTCATTGGTATTGCCACGCTGGTTGCATTGGTGACAGTCTTTAAATTCCTCAATCCCCTGCTGGCTTCGATATGGCCGGCAGGATTTGATCCACCAAAACTTCATATGGGATATGTCTCGGTCATCGCGGCACATACCCTGTTTACCATGTCACTGGTGATTATCATGGTTCGTGCCCGAATCGCGGGCATGGACAGATCTTTGATAGAAGCATCAATGGATTTGTATGCCACGCCATGGCGAACATTTTATCAGGTGACGCTACCCCAAATATATCCGGCGATCCTGGCGGGATTCCTGCTCAGTTTCACCTTCAGTTTTGATGACTTTATCATTTCATTTTTTGTCGCCGGACCGAATACCACGCTTCCGATTTATATTTTTTCTTCCATCCGTCGTGGCATCACCCCGGAGGTAAATGCCATTGGCACAATGGTGCTGGCCGGATCGCTAACCCTGTTATTGGTGGCCCAGTATTTGATGCGTGAACGACGCGGCAAACGTTAAATGGGTCCGGTCAATTTCCTCGACCATTTGGTTGTGTCTATGGCTGAGCCAACAGTGGTACCGGTGATACCGATACTGCCCCTGGTGGCTGTTTTCGTTTCCTTGTATCGGTGAGCGCGGGCCGCCCGGTCGCTACATGCCGGTTTATTCTCGGGGTCCAGTTTTGAAGTTGCCCGCCCGCCTCGCCGACTTTTCGGTCATGTCCTGATAGTGACGGCACCCGCGGTAGCGGGATAATCGGGTAGAATTCCAGGACGTATTTTCACTTTTTCAACCCTGGATAATTTTTCCCGTGGCACTTCAATCTTTTCATACTCATTGTGATACTGCCGATGTCGTCGCGGCATTAATGCGCGATGGTGGCGCAATTATCACCGACCTGATCTCCCATAAGCTGGTTGACCAGGTTGCCGATGAATTACGCCCGCATTTCGATGAACAGGGAACCCGATTTCAGAATGACTTCAATGGATACACAACTTTGAGACTCAGCGCTATCCTTGGACTTTCCCGCACATCCGCCGAGTTCATAGCCCACCCGCGTGTAATGGAAGTTGCGGACGCCGTCCTGCTGCCACACTGCGCAAATTACCGGATTGGCAGCTGTACCGCCATAGAAATTCACCCGGGCGAAGAAACGCAGACGCTGCATCGCGACGACAGTTTTTATCCCATTAGAATGCCGAACGTCGAATTCCAGATAAGTGCGATGTGGGCGCTGGACGATTTCACGGCTATAAACGGCGCCACACGGATCGTGCCAAACAGTCACGGCTGCGTGGATTTCCCGGAATTTGAAGAAAGCAATGTGGTCCAGGCGGTGATGTCGAAAGGGTCGGTACTATTCTACCTCGGTTCCACAGTCCATGGCGGCGGCGCCAACAGGTCCGATTCACCACGCTCTGGTTTAATCAACACTTACAGCCTCGGCTGGTTACGCCAGGAGGAGAACCATTACCTCGCCATTCCGCGGGAGATCGCCGATAGCTATCCCGAGAATGTTCGCAGACTGATGGGGTACCAGGTTCATGGAGAGTCCCTGGGGGTGTACCCCGGCGACCCGGATGATCGCTGGTTCGATTCCTGACCCTGGAAACACCTGTTCATTCGAGCAAGCTTAAATTGATCTTGTACCGATAGGAACCCTATGCCTGGGGGTATAGCCTATTCCCTATAGTCATGTGCCCCGCCAGAAGTGCCCTTGTACGACCCCGATAGCGGTCACTCGGAATTACCTAGCTGTACTCTAAATCTTGTTATTCATCCCATAAACCCAGATTGTACATTCGCTGCTGAGCTAGCTGCGGTCAATTGGGCAGCCCGGCCTTGCACAATCCTTCGCGATGATGATCTCTATCGACGGATTTCTCGTACGGCAAAATGGAGAGATAGCTCTCTATCGAGAAATCCGGCTTCAACCTGAGTGATTCGGCTACCGCTCTCTCGGCATCCGAAGCATTTCCCATCTGGGCATGGCATGCGGCCATATCGGCATGATGCTGGTAGCGGGGATCGCTGATCTGCATATACGACTTGATCGCCTCGGCATAGCGACGCTCACCATGCAATGCCCGGCCCAGCAGGTGCGAGTAAGCGTTGGCGCCCAGAGGATCGAGACGCATTGCTGTTTCCACCCATTCGATGCCCTCGGGGTGTCGCCCCATCCAGGTCATGAGCTCGCCACGTTGCGCGGCCATACGTGGATCGTTTGGGTTAATCGCAAATGCCCGATTGTGATACAGCTCGGCCTGAGCGAGATCACGCTGTTCCATGTTGATCTCACACAGAATCCGGAGACACTCCATATCGTTTTCGTCCAGCGCCAGGGCCTTCCGAGCGTTTTCCACGCGCTGTTTACCGGCAATGTCGGGGGCCTCGGCGTAGCCGCGAAGCACGGCCTGACGCAATGTGCACGCCTTCCAGGCATAGGCCTGAGCGTAGTCCGGATCGACTTCGATAGCCTTGTCCAGCACATCAAGTGCCTCTGCGTTGGCTTCTTTCGTGCCGACGTGATGAAGGATCTTACTGCGTAGCACGTAATCATACGCCGCCAGGTCCTGCGGCGGCTTGCGCTTGATTCGATCGATGTCCGCCGCCTCAAGACGCGCGGGCAACGCGCCGGCGATTGCCC
>PVMK01125598.1_pt1 | contig 19364 bp, 12 predicted proteins | sample 1853481 | NCBI WGS metagenome assembly PVMK01 (sample SAMN08533507, study PRJNA380276) | Marine sediment metagenome, whole genome shotgun sequencing project. | reverse complement strand
GCGGTCGTGCGTGGCGGCGGAGTGAGAAAGATCGCCGGAGCGGCGATCTCCGACAAGCTGATCCGGCTGCTTGAAGCCGGGGAATAAAACGGCGCATTGCGTGGGGGGACGCATGGGCTTTTATCTTGGTGCGAATTTGGCGACAGCGCAAGAGACCTTCTGAGGTGGGGACACGTCTGCGGGCTCCTGGTGTACGCGTGGCTTTACGTCGTCAGGCCCGTCTCAGACACTTGGATTGTTTTTCTTAGCGAGGGGTTGCTCGCGATTACATCTGTGCGCGGCCCGACTCCGCGCCAGGGACAAGCGGGGGACAAGGGTTCAAGAGGGAGACCCTTCTGCATCCGAAGGGTTGGGCTCGCCGTCGTCGGGTTCGATTTCCGCCACTCCCACCTTGTATTTTTCCCAGCTGAGCATTGCATCTAGTTGTAGAGGCCCTCGTTGTCGGTGATTCGGGCAGCAGGCTGGCGGCAACTTGTCACTAGAGCAAAATCAATCTTTTGCGCTCTTCAGTCTTTTCATGATTTGGTTTGTGGTCACTACTTCATGGGCGAGGAATTCGAAGTTAGTAAGAGCTGCCTCGTATGCAGCATCTCCTGCCGCTGCGGTGGCGTCGGCGACGATGATCAAATCGAAACCATTCTCGATCGCATCTCGGGCGTGTGACTCAATACACATATTCGCCGACATGCCGTACAAGATGATCGTCTCGATTCCGTACTGCCTTAGCTGGATAACGGCATCTCCAGACCAAAAGTTACTCAGTCCCTTGTGCGGATTCATGACGATCGTATTGCTATCCGGCTTCAGCTCAGGATGATAGTCATGCCCCCAGGTCCCCTGCGCAAACATCTTGTTCTCGTACATGATCTTGTCGATACCGTTCAAGCTCTTCCAATTCGCAAAATCTTGCGGTGTATACATATGGGTCGAGTAAAAGACAGGGATTCCCAGCTCTTTTGCGAGCGCCTTCAGCTTCTTCTCCTTTTCAACGACCTTGTGCTTCGTCACTGTCGGACCGACCAGTCCCCATGCAGGACTCTCTTTTGACAAGAAATCGTTTTGAGGGTCCGTAACGAAAAGAGCTGTTATTGAAAGATCTATCTTCACCGTTTCCCTCGGCATGAAGCTCTGCTTGTAAACGTATTCATCTGAATCAGCGACAGCCGTATTCGCGTACACCGCCACGCCGACAAGAGCGATCGAGATCGCACCCAGCAAGAGTCGAGTTCGTGAGTTCATAAGGACATTTCCCCTCAATGGTCTTGAAAGATTGGTTGGCGCGGCCTCTGGCACGCGGGTGAGCCCCATGGCGGCGACAGAAAATCATAGTGTGACTTTTTGCCACAGCAAGAGGTATCTACGGCGAATCCGCCGGTGAGGACGAGCGGGTTCTGTAGGAAAGCACAAATGTTTCAACTACTTACGGAGATTCTCGGATCACGCAAATAACGAGAGCATCTACTCGTAGAACCCTTCTCAAGTGATGCCGTGCCGCTTCATCTTCTTGTAGAGGCCTTCCCGAGTGATCCCGAGCAGCCGTGCCGTCGTGGCGCGGCGGCCGTTGTTGGCTTCGAGTGCGTGGCGAATCAGCCATGCCTCTACACGCGCGAGCGTCTCACGCAGTGAATCTCCGGGCTGCACGACGGCCTGTACGGGTTTGAGCACTTCGAACAAGCGCGGGGAGAACTGCGAGGGAGTGAGTTCCTCGTCGGCGTCCGAAATGGCAAGGGCTCGCTGGATTTCGTTTTCGAGTTCGCGCACATTCCCCGGCCAGCCGTAGCTCTGCAACAGGTGGCGGGAGTCGCCGGATAGGAACACACCGGGCCGCCCGTCGAGCTTCCCGTAACGGGAGAGGAAATGGTTGGCGAGAGGCAGGATGTCGGCGGGCCGCTCCCGTAGCGGCGGCACGTGGATCGGAAACACCGCGAGCCTGTAATAGAGGTCGGGCCTGAACTGCGCGTCACTCGCCTCGCGGCGCAGGTTTCGATTCGTCGCAGCGATGACGCGGACATCGATCCTGCGCGTTCGGGAGCTGCCGATCGGACGCACCTCTCTCTCTTGTAATACGCGCAGCAGCTTTGCCTGAAACGGGCGGGTGGTCTCGCCGATCTCGTCGAGGAAGAGGGTCCCGCCATTGGCCGCTTCGAACAGGCCCGATTTGTCGCGATCGGCACCTGTAAACGCGCCTCTCTGGTGACCGAACAATTCGCTCTCGAGCAGCGATTCGGGAAACGCCGCGCAGTTGACGGCGACAAACGATGCCTCTCGAATCGAACTCTTCTCGTGGATTTCTCGCGCGAGCAATTCCTTTCCGGTTCCTGTCTCACCGGTGATGAGCACGGTTACGCGAGACCTGCTGGCGTGCCCGATCAGGGCGAGGACCTCTGCGATCTGCGGGCTGGTGCCGATGATCTTTGTGCTCGGCCCGCGATCCGAGCGCTCAACCCCCGCTGCCGCGGAGGGCTTCGCGGATCGATTGAATTTCGCCATGCCCTGAAATAGTGCTCGCTTCAACTTTTGGGCGGTTGGATCTGCGCCGCAGCAGAAGACCTCCGTTGCGCCTCGTTCGCGAAACTCGCGCAGAGGGAAGCCTTCCGCGGATTCGAGTTGCAAGAAGATCGGTGGGAGAGGGCGCCGATGGGAGAGAGCCTCCAATGCCTCGAACGCCTGTTTCGAATTCTCGCAGGCGAGCAGCAACGCATCGAAATCCCCGAGCGGGAGCCCGCGCGCTCCCGCGACGTCGCGTTCCCAGACGAGTTCGAGCGTCGGGCAGTCGGCCGCCAACGCCACAGCCAGTCGCTCGTCGCCAATCCATACAATTGATCGAATCGAATCCACCTTAGTCTCCGTCTCCCCCGGCGCGCCGTAAGAGCAATTCGCGTGCCAGTGATGGAGGGCGCACGCGTTCACACGGCGTTGCCGGAGGGGCTCCACCGGTGGAAATCGGCCGATTCCACCGGCGGCAAACGATTAGGCGCGTCGGGCAATCGCGAATCTCCGAGGGTTTTCACCGGGCTGTGGTCTGGTGGGGGCGGTTGCTCGGGGGCGGGGACGAGAGGCCCGTGTTCCTGCCCCGATTGCGGGTGCGCCTCTTCCGATGCAGTGGCATTTTGATAGCATCCGCAGACGTACCCAGAGGATGCCGGTCGGCTCCCCGTGGTCCCGAAAAGCGCCGGCGGGTGAGCCGGGCTTGTCATAGACGAGGAAACCATGAAGGACAGCAACGCTACCCCGAAGAAGCTCAAATTTTTCATGGACGGCGCCTGGCAGGAGTCCAAGACCGACAAATACATGCCGGTCACGAACTCGAGCACCGGCGCGCTCATGGCCGAGGCGCCCAGCTGCACGCTGGAAGAGGTGAACAGCTGCGTCGAGGCCGCCGCCGAAGCGTTTCCCGCCTGGCGGGACACGCCGCTCGCCAAGCGCGTGCAGGTGATGTTCAACTACAAGTTTCTGCTCGAGAAGCACAAGGACGAGCTGGCCACCTTGCTGGCGACGGAGATGGGCAAGACCTTCGCGGAGGCCCAGGGCGACATCTTCAAGGCGATCGAGGTGGTCGAGCTGGCGTGCGCAGCCCCCGTCACCATGCAGGGGCGCAGCGCGATGAACACGTCCACCGGCTACGACACCGTCAGCTATCGCGAGCCGCTAGGTGTGTTCGTGGGCATCGCGCCCTTCAACTTCCCGGCCATGATCCCGATGGGCTGGATGATCCCGCTGGCCGTCGTCACGGGAAACACCTACGTGTTGAAGGCCGCCAGCATGGTTCCCCAGACCGCCATGCGCATGGTCGCGCTGATGGACGAAGCGGGCCTGCCCAAGGGCGTCGTGAATCTGGTGACCGCCTCTCGCGAAGAGGCCGAGCCGCTGCTCCGGCATCCCCTGGTCCGAGGCGTGACGCTGGTGGGTTCGAAGAAGATCGGCCTGCACGTCTATCAGGCTGCAGCCGCCGAGGGCAAGCGCGTCCAGTCGTTGACCGAAGCCAAAAATCACGCCCTCATCCTCAAGGATGCGCCGGTCGCGGCGGTCGCACAGCGCGTGATCAACTCGGCGTTTGGCTGCGCGGGTGAGCGCTGCATGGCGTTGCCCGCCATTTGCGTCGAGGAAGAGATCGCAGACGAGCTGGTCGGCACGATCATCGACTTGGCCAAGAAGCTGCGGATGGGCCCGGCCTGGCTGCCCGAGACTGATCTCGGCCCGCTGGTCACCGGCGAACACCGCGAGAGCGTCTACGACTGGGTGGACAAGGGCATCAGCGAGGGCGGAGATCTCGTGCTCGACGGCCGCGGCTCCGAGGTACCCGGTTACGAGGGCGGCTACTTCATGGGCGCCACGGTCTTCGACCACGTGACGCCCGAACTGCGGATCGGCATCGACGAGATCTTCGGGCCGGTGCTCTCCGTCAAGCGGGTGGCGAATTTTGAGGAAGGTCTCGCCGAGATGAACGCGAGCGAGTTCGCCAACGGCTCCGCGATCTTCACCATGAACGGCAAGTACGCCCGCGAGTTCGCCCGCCGCACCCACGGAGGGATGGTGGGCATCAACGTGGGCATCCCGGTCCCGATCTCGTCGTTCCCGTTCTGCGGGCACAAGAACAGCTTCTACGGCGACCTGCACGTGATGGGCACCGATGGGATCGCGTTCTTCACCGAGACCAAAGCGGTGACGAGCTACTGGTTCGACGAGGCCGACCTGAAGGGCGCCAAGGTGGGGACCTGGTCCTGACCTGAATTCTCCGACGGCAGCTCAGCGGATTTCTCGCTGGGCTGCCGTCACGGTGGATTCAACCGGCGATTGAAAACCCGGGAGATGGCGGGAAGCTCCAGGTATTTGACCGGGACGACGGACCGGCGGACATCAGCCGGCTCTCACCTCAGCTTTTGACGCTCCGGTGTTTCGGGAACGGCTTTCTTCTGCCGGCTGGCGACCAGCTCTCCACCCCGGACGACACCGATGCGGATGGCACCTTTCCGGTTGCCGGCTGGATCGAAGTGGAAGCTGCCCGATTGGCCGTCGAAAATAAATCCGCTGGCGAGTTCCTCGCGAATGCGATCCGGTTGCGCCCCGGCTCGCCGGGCTGCCGTCGCGACCGCGCGTACCATGTCGTAGCCGAGGGACGCGCGAAGCATTGGCAGTGTCAGCCCCTCTGCGCGGGTTCCGACGCGTTCGAGGAACGCTCGATCGTCCAGCCGCGTGCTTCCGAGAATCGAGTAGCGTGAGAGTTCGATCGGCAGCGCTTCCAGAAACCCCACGGCCGGGTCGGCGTCGAGCCAGAGCAACAGGATTCGCGCGGGTGAATCCGCGAGTGATACGATCCCGCGCTCAGAGTCCGCACTGAGGCTGTCCACGCGAATCACAGCTGCGGGTGTGACGCCCAAATCGCGGCAGGCGTCCTCGAGCGCGGCCTGTCGCTCGCGGCCGTCGTTGCCTTCCGGGATCACGAGAACGACCTGCTCTTCCTGGGGCCGAGGAACAACCCATCGAAGCAGCGCGCGCGCCTGATCGCCATCGTCGGGTATTCCGCGGAAGATCCAGGGGTCCTTGACGCGCGTCAGCGTTTGCGCCGGAGACAGGGCAATCAGCGGGCGGCGCCAGCGCGTAGCAATCTGAGCTGCCACGTGCGCACCCGCGCGATCGGCCGGCCCGATCAGCACCACGGGAGACGACTCAAGCAACAGGCGCGCCGTTTCGCCGGCGCCATCCCTCCAGGGCCGGGGCGGCGACAAGCTGACCAGCGCTACAGCCCGCCCGTCGATGCCGCCCTCGGCGTTCAGCTCCGTCACGGCTTCGGCTGCACTCGCGGCGAGCACATCGATGGCCGGGCCACTCGACTCCAAGAGGCCGATCCGAATGGGCGTGCGGTCTGGCCCGGCCACCCGTAGCGGCGGAGTGGCAAAGGCACCGGGCGACAGACAGAGCAGCACCAGCGGCGCTGCGAATTGGTTAGCGCGGAACAAAACGCCCGCCCCGAACGACGGCCAGCTGGGGTTGCGTGACATTGTTGGAGGTGGCGTCAAATCGGATCGTGGCGGCCACCCCCTCATGGACGCGAATGCTCGTTAGCGCGTCGCGAATCCGCACCCGGTTGAGACCCACTCGTCGAACCGCGTCGACAATCAAGCTCGCGGCGTCGTACCCGTAGGCGGAAAAGACATCTGGATCCGCGTCGAAACGCTCGCGGAAGCGCCGCTGGAATCCGAGCCATGCTTCGCCTTGCGGATCGAGGGGCATCCACAGCGTCGCCACTACACCGTCCGCCGCTTCTCCCGCGAGTTCGAGGAATTCCTGGGAGACCAGCTGGTCCGTGCCCGCAATCGGTTGTGTCAGGCCCCGCTCCCGCAGATGGCGCACGATGAGTCCCATCTGTCTGGCTTCGCCCCAAAGCACCACCGCTTCCACGTCGGCGGCTTCGAGTCGGTCGAGCCGGTGAGCCAGTCCCTCGATGCCGGGTGGGAACTGGATCTCCAGCGGGAGAGGTCGATGCAGACGGCGCGCAGCATCACGAAACTCCGGGACACCCAGGCGCCCGTATCGATCGTTGGACCGCAGCAGGGCGACGCGTGAGAGGCCCATCTCTTCGAACAGCAGACGGGCGAGTCGGTAGCTGGTCTGTCGGTCATCCGGCGTACATCGAATGATCCAGGGGATGCCAGTCTCGGTGATGGTGGGATCGCTACTGCCGACGTTTACGATGGGGACCTCGGCCTTCAAGGCGGCCCGCAGCGCAACGTGAGTGCTGTTGGAGTCGATCGAACCGATGACTGCCCAGACTTTTTGCTCATAGGCCAGTTCGACCAGTGTATTGGCGGAGCTACCCCACAGCGCTTGATCGTTTCGCGCGATCAGCTCGAACGGGCGCCCCTGATAACCGCCGGATTTGTTGGCCTCGCCGAGCGCCAGCTCCACACCCCGCCGGAGAGCCTGACCGGCGTTGTCGTAACTCGTTCCCTCAAGCGGTGCGAGCAGCCCGATGCGAACTGTCTCCAGCTCGGAGGGCGGGGGCTCCTCGCGCCCCGGCCCGCGAAACTGCGGTGGGTTGAGATAGAAATGCCGGTATGGTTCTGAAGACATCCTGAATGGAATCAGTGCCTCGGGAGTTCCAGCGTAGTCGCTCGCGCGCTCGTCGGGATTCGCCACGTTGGGCGGCTGCTCGCCGTTGTGCGGCATCTCCTCCGGATGCGCGGTTCGCATACCGAGCCCCGCCACCACCACGGTCAGCAGGGCGGCCCCGCACAAGCCGAAGCGCTTCCGAATCATCGATCCTCCCCAGCCGGCATGATTGCGATCGCCCCGATCTCGATCGGCCGGTCAATCTCTTTCATCCTCGTATCATTGCTCTGCAATCTGCTCACCATGTTCTTCCGCTTGGCGTCCCTGGTTTGTCGAAGGATCCGCCCGGTCCCTGTGTCGTCCGATTCCGTGACTGAGGCCAGCCGCGGTGGCCAGCCAGATATCGTCACCGTCGATTGCGATACCGAATATCGTGTCGCTCGCCGGACCCGTCTCGCGACGAATCGAGCGCACGACACCGCTAGCGCTGGTGTTCCGATGCTCGAAACCGCGCGGCCCCGAGTGTTTCCAGGTATGCCAGCTCTTGAAATCAAAACGGCTTAGACCCTGATCCGTGGCAATCCACACGACATCTCCATCGGATGCGAGAGAGTTGATGAAATCTCCGGCGAGTCCGCTGTCTTGTTCGCTGTAGCTGTTCCAGTGGCGGCCGTCGTATCGACTCAAGCCGAAGTAGGTTCCCACCCACATGACGCCCCCGGATACGGCTACACTGGAAGTCACGTCGTGAACCAGTCCGTCGTCGCGGAACAGGTCGATCTCCATCTCACCATCCGGGTCTCGGTGCTCGCGAAATCTCCCGCTGGCGCGCTCGCGAATCACCACCCCACCACCCCAGACGGCTACGTAGATCCCGCTCTCTGCAGCGGTGACCGCGTAGCACCAGGGCTCGTTCATCAGGGTGTTCGAGATGTCGAAGATCTCCCACGTGTTGTCGCGCGTGTTGTAGCGACTCAATCCCGCCGCCGTCGCGACCCACACGTCTGCTCCATCTACGGCGACTCCATAGATGACGTCGTTGACCAACCCGCTATTGAGCTGTGTGAAAGCGTCGATTCGACCGGCGCTCAGTCGAGCCAACCCGCCCATGGTGCCGATCCATAGATCGCCGGTGAGTGCGCTCTGAGCGAGGGCTGTGACCACGGGGAACGGCAGACCCTCAGATCTGCCGAATGTACGCACACCCCCGTTTTCGAGCAACGCCAGGCCACCCTCTGTGCCTGCCCACACGCGGTCGCCGTCCACCAGCACAGAAAACACCTTCGCCGACGGCAGACCTTCGTCGGTCCCGATCGTCTCCCAGCCGGCGAATAGGGGCTCCAAATCCGATTGTGTGCCGACGGCCTCTGTCGTGGAGAGAAGCAGCACGGCTCCGGCGACTAGCAATACGACACACCTGCTCCAGAAATCCGGATGTAACGTCCGCACGATTGCTTCCCGCGTCATCAAATACTCCTCAGGTAGATTATCAGCTGATTGAGCTGCACCTTGGTGAGGTCGTTGGTGACACCATGCGTGTCGTCCGGGCTGTGCACCGTCCAGATCTCTTCCAACGTCAGGGCTCTGCCATCGTGGAGATACGGGGCCGAAAAACGCGCCCCGAAGAGATGGGGCGTGTCGAATGCCCCACCCGTGCCCACATCCGTAACCAGGCGATTCGTAAACAGCGGAGGGCGATGGCAGGTGACGCACCGCGAAGCCACGGGGATCTCTTCTCCGGAGTTCGTCCACGTCCGGTGGAAGATCTCATACCCTTTTCCGACCGTCTCGGTCAGCGCCTCTGGCGAGCGCACCGGTGGAAGTGCAAGGGACTCGATGTAGGCGACTAGATCCTCGAGCTGCTGCGGTGTAAACGGATCAGAACGCATGAGCACGCGGGCGAAGCGCGGGCCACATTGGGTCTGCAAGTCGGGGTTCTTGCCGTTCCACTTGAACGGTGCGGTATCGCGGATACCGCGAAGCGATCGGGTATCGAGCAGATTTTCGCCGACGCCGTCGATCTCGAAGTCCCAGATCAATCCGTCGCTGTGCCCGTCGGGATGGCAGGAGCGGCACGAGAATTGTCCCTGGAAGGTAGTCGCGGCGTCATGAAACAGGCGCTCTCCTCTTCGCTCGGCGGTGAGCTCTTGCGGCCCGCCGAGATCGATACGCTCGACCACCTCGAGCTTCTCGGTATCGATCACGGCAATCGAGTCCGCCAGGCGCTCGGCGACGTATACACGCCGACCATCTGGCGAAATCGCCAGGGATTGCGGATTGTCCCGGGTCGGTATACGCGCAATCACGTACTCCAATGACGCCCCCATATCGTCGGCCAGGGCATCGAGAACGGACGCATCCGCTTCGGCGACGATCCGCCGGAGGGCTCCCACATCCACGGCCGTGACGGTATTCGCGCCCCCGTGGGAGATGAAGGCGACGCGATCGTCGGGTGTCAGGACAACCCCTGAGGCATCGGCAAAGTAGGCATTGACCTCGCTGAGAGGAAACTGGACGGTTCGCCCACCCCGTCTGGTCTCGATGAACGCGATGGCGCTGTTCATCACCGCACCCCGGGCGACTTGGGTCGTCGGCAGCAGGTTGCGAACCCGGCTGATGGTGGCCAGCACGAACGAACCGTCTGAGGCAATCGCGACGCCTTCGCTCAGGTGTGCCGATTCCAGACGGCGCCGCTCCAGCACACGTCCCTTCTGCGGGTCGACCAGCGTCAGCTCGGAGACTGGAAGGGTCCGCGGGGGCACCGGCCTTGCCAGTCGGTTGGCGACTGCGAGCAGCTGTCCGTCGTTGGATAACGCAATCGCGTAGGGGGCGTGGCCGGTCACCAGCTGAATCGGCGCGGAGTCGTTCTCGGTGCTCGTGATCAGCAGGTTGTCGCTGGCGCCGTTGGCGACGTAGAGGTGACTTCCCGTGCCGGACAGGGCCAATCCAGCCGGTGCGCTCCCAGCCGCGAGGGTGCGGAGTACCTCGAGGCTACGCGCATCCAGCAGCAACACCGCATCGTCGTCGGTGTGCGAAACCGCGAGACGTCGGCCATCGGCAGAGATCGCCACTCCGCGAGGGCGCCCCGGGGCCTCCAGCGACCGCATGATCTTTCGCTGCGAGAGATCGATCTCGAGTAGCTGTCCTGCTTCCGTGGCCACGACAAAGAGCGTCTTCGCATCGGGAGACACGACGATTCCCGTCGGCGACATGTATCTCGGGCCGACTGATTCTCTCGTCACCCGGGGCACCGACACGCTGCGATGGCAGTACAGACACGAAACTTCCGGAAGCTCCGACAGTCCAGTCACCCGGCGAACGTGACTCTGAAACCAGATGCGCGCCCCGACCCCACCCGACAGCAGAACCACGACCAGCATCACGATGGCTCCCAGGAACGGGAGCGCCCGCGGTCGTTTGGCCATCCCGCCGCTCACGATGAGCGGTCCGGCTTCGCAGCGGTCTGACCGCGCGCGGGATGAGAGATCGCCTGGATCGGGCGGTTGACGGGTGCCGATTCTCGGCTCTCGTGGCAGCCAAAGCAGGCCCGCGTCTCGCCGGGTCGTATCCAGAACCACGCCGAAGCCGAGATCTCGCGACCGTCGTCGTCGAGTGTCTGCACCCGAACGGGCACATCGGCGGGAACTTCGACGAAAAAGGAGCCATCCTCCTCGATGGTGCTCCTGTTGATTTCGAATCCCATCTGGAGATCCGCGTTGCCCTCGGCGGGTCGCGCCCGCGAGACGGTTCCAGTGGGCTGCCCGTCTGCGTCCGCCGCCAGTGTCCAGATTGCGACGGAAGCGGGGTGCCGCTCCGTCGCGGCACTCACCCGCCCGTCAGAACGCTGCGCGTCGTAGCACAGCACCGCACCGCTGTTCTGCTCTGGACGGATGCTGGAGGGCCTGCCCCGACGTGGCTGCGATGGCACCAGCGGAATTGCCTCGATCTCGTCCCGAACCGGATCGTCGAATACCAAGTCGATGGCACCGCTTTCCGGTAGGAAACGATACACGCCGTACGTGGGCGCCCCACTTTCGGTGGCCGCTTCCGAGCGCCCGGCGATGAGCAACGCTCCGTCGGGTAGCGGCTCTACCGAAGTCAGCGCGAGGGGCACGGAGTCACCGGATCGCGTCTGCACGAGCCGATTCGGGAGCAGCGCGTGCCCACTCATCTGCGGGTTTTTCATCTCGACTCGCTCAGCGCGGGACGTGCCTCCGGCTTCGTCGAAACGTACAAAGACGACACCCCCGTCACTCGTTTGGCGCGGACGCAGCCGATGCACAGCGAGGTCGTGCTGGTCGGTGAAAGCATCGAGCAGGGTGCCATCTGGGTTCACGGTGAACAGCTCCGTCCGACCGGAACCCGCACGCGGGAATTCCGGCGCCTGCGACATCGAGAACAGAATCCTCCCGTCGTAGAGCAACGTCGGATCGAAAGAGGACCCCGGGCCAAAGGCGATCCGTTCGATGTCGGAGCCCCGCGTCGACGTTCGATACAGAGACCAGGTCGAACCCACACCGCCGGACGGCGCGGGCGAATCATCCCTGCAAACCAACACCAGCCGGCTGTCCGGCAGGTAGATCGGCTGGGTGCAGTCCTTGTCCGTATGGACCCGCTGCCGCGGCTTGGAGCCGCGAAGATCGACCTCGAAGATCGCCCAGCGGGAGTCGGGCGTTCTGCGACCGGCGAACAGGATCGTGCTGGCATCCGGCGAGAGGCTTGGTGCACCCGCCGCCGCCAGGTCTCCGGATAGGACGCGGGTCTCGCGGGGCGCGGCAGTGTTGGAGACCCATAGGATTCGGCTCCCCGTCGGATAGCGGGTGTCCGGAGACACGCGTTCGGGGGTGCTGGGATCTCGGCTTCCGCTGGGTAGCTGGGTGACGATGAAGCCGCGGACCTCATCGTTCGGGGCCGATTCGGCGAGCGGATCGCAGCCCATCCACCAGATGGCGATCAGCAGGATCGCCCCGCCGAGGACATCCATGGGCCTGTCGAAGCGCATCACCTCGCCCTCTGGTGGATCTGTAGGATCTGCCCGATGGAAACGTCGGTCAGCGTCTGGCTCACTCCGTCGGGCCAGTCGATCTGGATCTGATCCACCACCTCGACGCCCTGTCCGAGGCCCACGTGAATACGAGAATCGCTCTGCCCGAGATAAGCCGAGGGGAAGCGGTTCTCCGCGACGAAGGTTCGGCCGCCGGCCACGACCGTCACTCTTGCGCCAAAGGAATCGCGAACGCCATCACCAACCAAGTCCAGTGTGATCCAACCCGCATTCCCCGCATAGTCGTTTCGCAGCAGGGAGTGTTGGCCTCCGAGGGTCGTCACGAAGAGATCGATGTCGCCGTCGTTGTCGTAGTCACCCGCAATCGAGCTGCGACCCACCTGTCGGGTCGCGAAGTGGGCGCCACCTCCGTCGGAGGCGTTTTCAAACTTCCCCGCACCGACGTTGCGCAGCAGCAAGTCCTCCCAGCCCACCAGGTGCTTGAGTCCCCCATTCACGACGAAGAGATCGAGGTCCCCGTCTTGGTCGAAGTCCAGTAGGTTCAGCCCCCAGCTCACGTACTGCCCGCACAGCATGCTGAGGCCGGATTGGATCACGCCGTCGACGAATAGCCCCGGCGAAATCTGCAGATAGAGGGCGCCGTACGAGAGGTCGGACACCACCAGATCCAGCTGCCCATCGCCGTTGACGTCGCCGACGTCCGCCGCCATGGCCGCCGTCTGCTCGCCGTTCACCCCCATCGCCAAGCCCGAATAGAACCCGGTCTCCACGAATCGACCGCTTCCGTCGTTGAGCAGTAGAAAGTTTTCCGTGGCGTCGTTAGCGACAAAAATGTCGGCATCTCGATCGCCGTCAAAGTCCGCCACCGCCAGGCTCATTCCCCGACCCGCGTGCGCTCCGATGCCAGACGCCCCGGAGATGTCCACGAAGGTCCCGTCCCCCTCGTTCCGGTACAGCACATCGGGCTCGGCCGGGTACGCGAGTGGGCCCGGAAAGCCATCGGGTGCGTAGAACGCGTTCTCCCGCGGGTCGAAATCGAGGTAGTTGGTCACATAGAGATCGAGATCGCCATCTCCTTCCAAGTCGAAGAATGCCGCACCCACACTAAATCGCGTACCACCGACACCGGATCGGCTGGTGATGTCATCGAATGTCGCGTCGCCCCGATTTTGATAGAGGCGGTTCGGGCCTCGATCTACCAGGTAGAGATCGCGGTCCCCGTCGCCATCGACATCGGCTACCGCCACGGTTACGGCGGTGCTGTCGGTGGGGATCCCGGAGCGGGCGGTAATGTCCTCGAATCTGCCGTTTCGCAAGTTCCGGTAGATGTGCAGCCCGGCGTGGCTTTGCTGCGCGTCGTCGGCCTGCGGGGAACGAGGCCCGCCAAGCACCACCAGGTCGAGCCAATCATCACCATCGAGATCGGCGAATACCGCGCCCGAACCGACAGAATCGACGATGTTGCGCAGCTCAGAAGTAGGGAGCTGGTGACGGGCTCGGATACCGGCAGCAAGTGTCACGTCGGTGAAACTGCCGTCCCGGGAGAGCGGCGGCAGTGGCTGAATCTCGGGGGCGACAGCTATCACCGCTGTGCTCGCTTCCGGAGTCTCTGCAGCATCCCCGCAACCGCCTAACGCGCACGCGGATATCAGCGTGAGAATGGCGATAGCAGGAATGAGCGCCTGTTGGGGGGGGTGCGCCAGGGATTCTTCGGAAGGCAACGGCATGTCTTGGGCGAAAGCCGCAATGCGCCCGAGTCCGTGGAGTGCGTTGCGTGCGTTTCGGAAGAGAATTGGCATATATTTCCCGAACCCCCCGAACTGAATGCCAGGGGTAATCGATCGCAATGGCGAGTATACCTGAGCCGTGTCTTGCAGGGTGTGAGCCATCAGCGTCGGGGGGGGCCGGAGAAAATCTTCCGAGCAGGTCGTGTTCCGTGTTCTCGGAGAGTTCCTCGAGTGTCTTCTCATGTATCACCGCACTCCGAGGCCGTGAATCTTCCGAGGTCCGGTGCTCGAGAGATCGGATCAGAATTTAGGCCAACGAGGATCCGCATTTGATGCGATCGCTACTCCTTCGATCTCGACGAGCCACCGCGGGCGGCAAACGGGTGCCTGGACGGCCACAAATGGCAAACCTGGGTGGTTCTCGTCGAGGAACGAGATCACGCGTCTCGCGTCGGTTGCGTCCCGCAGGTAGAGGATCATCGATGCCATATCGTCGAGGGAGGCATTCGCAGCTTCGAGGAGTGCGGAAACATTCTCGAGCGCGCGGTCTACCTGGCGCAGCACGTCGCCGTCGTGCAAGATCTGGCCATTCGCGTCGATGCTGGCCGTACCTGCGATATGGATGTGGCTGCGGTCAGCAGAATTCAGGCGCGCGGCCCGCTCGAACGTCACGCCGTATTCGTCGGTCCGGTTCAGGTGATCCAAGCTGTCGACGAACTCCATCTGACCCTCGGCGAGACCTAGCATGGCGAGTGCGTCCAACGTGATGAGGCTCCTCGGTTCTGCTGTGCGTCCCCCGATTCCGGTGGCAACAACGTAGTGTGTCTCCGGAGTGAGCCCCTCGCTTGCAAATAATTTCCGACGCGCTTTCACCATTCCCGCATAGTGGGTATCCACGTTTTGCACAAAAACCCACATGCGCACGGCGTTCTCGCGCAGGGTGGCTCCCTTCGAATGTAAATGATTACGGTACGCGGAAAAAATTTTGCTCGTCTGGTCGAGCGAGCACTGCGTCTCTTCTCCGGCGCAGATCCCACGCAGCGCGCGAGGCTGGGTGCTCATCTGCGCGCTCCACATGAGCGTGCGTTCGGGTCGCTCCAGCACGAGAGTGTGGGCGTAAGGGCCGGCGTCAGGGATCGTCTCCAATGATTTCGCGGCCGGCTCGACGTCCCTGATGTGATAGGCATGAAGGGCGAGTTTTCGATTGCAAATGGGGCGCTGTTCGATACAGGAGATCGCCGCTGATCCCAAACTGGGGACCGCAGTCCCCAACGGCGACGCCATGACGGCATCGAGTTGGTTTGCCGCATCGCTGAGAAAGCAACGGCGGAATACTGCGGTGTGCCGCGGGAGGTCGAGGGATTCGAGTGCGTTGTGATACTGCGTGACCACCTGCGCTAGTTGCTCTGCGAAGCAACCGTCTTCAGGAGGTTCAATCAGCAGGTGGGCTTCTTCCGCCCGGCTTCCCGGTTCGAATCGCGATAACCGACAGGTGGGAGAGAGCCGCTCGCGGACGATCTTCGGGGGGCGGCACGTGCCTTCTTTACGAAGCAAATCCATCGAGTTCGGCGAGGCCATCTCTACGGAGTCCTTTGGGTGCTCAGATCCCCAACTCTAGTCGAAAATCCAGTTTCGGATGCATCGCGTGCAAATCGGTGCCTCGATCGGCCACCGAAGCGAGGCCCTTTGGTCCCCGCTTGACCGAATCTCCATTATCGGGCGTTCAGAAGTGCCGCTTTATTTTTTGATAGGCTCCGCACTCCAGCCACTTCTCTACCATTGAGCGCGCGTTCAGCCAATCTGCAACCAAATTCACGGTTGGTGGCTGATATTTCGGCCGGTGGCAGAATTGGCGGTGCGTAGCCAGTTTGTAGCCAACTGACGGATTCAACGATTTGGTACGGGCGGGCTCCTCCGAGCACCGGGCGCGGGAATCGCGAGCAGGCGAGCTGTGCTCGCCTGCGATGTGCACCGCGGACAGCGAGCTTAATCCCACGGGTCCAAAGGGGTCTCCTCGTAAACCCTGATCCCTGGCTTGTCTCTGTGGGTGTCGGGGCTGCGCGATGGGACCGCGGCTACCCCGTGCACCCGTGCATCTCGGTCGCAAGGAGACACGGAGGGCGCGTGGGGTCTGGGTGCAACACCGGGGGGCTGGTGGCTCCCAGCCGTCCGGTCGGCGGTCACTCCAACAGCGAAACCAGGTCGAGTAGCGTAACGATTCCCGCGATTTCCAGTTCTCCTTCGGGTCCCGGAGACGAAACCAGAACGCGGTGGATCCGATGCTTGCGGATCAGCGCCGCGATCTCCTTGATTGGGCTGTCTGGCGCGACGCAGATCGGGTCTCTCGTCATCACTTCTCCGACGGAAATCTCCGAGAGCCCTTCTCTCAGGTGGTCCATGTCGACGCCGAGATTCGCGTAGCCGGACGACTCACAGAAGTAGTCTGCGACGGTGCGGTTCACATCGTGGTCTTCGTCCTCAGTCCGAATGAGATCGCGGATGCTCACAACACCTACGAGCAGCCCATCATCATCGACGACCGGTGCGCCAGTGATGTCGTGGCGTACGAAGAACTGATGCGCTTCGAGAAGGCTGTCGCTTTCGTTGAGTACGAGCACTTCAGTTTGCATCACATCGCGCGCCGTGCCGTTCATCGTTGAACTCCCTCGTCACCCGGTTGGGTATTCCTAGTCCATCCGCCGTTTGGATGAGCAGGTAGTGTGTCAACCTCAGTGTGCCGCGCATGGAATCCTTGCGCACCTATTTGAGGTGGATTGCCACTCGGGTGGCGATCGGATGTCAATGAGGGCACGCCCACCGCGTAGCCCCCTCAGTTTGCGGGGTTTGGTCGCCCGGGTGCGACGCCGCAAGGTATGCCCAGCTAGGAGCGCAGCTCCAGCAGTGACTCCCGTAGAATGTCGAGTGCCTCGTTGACGAGTTCGTCGCCTGCAGTGAGCGGCGGCAGGAAGCGCACCACGTTGCCGCGGATCCCGCAGGAGAGCAGGATCAATCCCTTCGTGGCGGCCTTCTGCACGACGGCCTTCGTGAGTTCGGCGTCGGGTGCGCGCGTCTTGCGGTCGGTCACGAGTTCCATCGCCGCCATTGCGCCGAGGTGGCGGATGTCGCCGATGCAGGACCCCGCGGGTTCTTCGGACAGCGCCTGGATTCGCCTGGAGATCAGATCGCCCAGCCGCAACGCGCGCTCGGCGAGCTTTTCTTCTTCGACCACGTCGATCGCGGCGAGTGCGGCCGCGCACGAGAGCGGCGAACCCGCATAGGTGCCGCCGAGGCCACCGGGGGGCGGGCCGTCCATGATTTCGGCTTTGCCGGTAACCGCCGAGAGCGGGAAGCCGCCCGCGAGGCTCTTGGCCGTCGTCATCAGGTCGGCTTCGACACCCGCGTACTCGGAGGCGAACATGCGCCCCGTGCGCCCGAAGCCGGTCTGGATTTCGTCGATGATCATCACGATTCCGTGCTGGTCACAGACCCGTCGGAGCGCTTGCAGAAACTCCGGCGGGGCCGGGTAGAAGCCGCCTTCGCCGAGCACGGGCTCGACGATCATCGCGGCCACGCGCGCGGAGTCGATGTCGCTCGCAAAGAGGCGATCGAGTGCGGAGAGCGCGGCGTCGACGCTGATCCCGAGATACTCGATCGGGTAGGGGGCGTGAAAAACCTCCGGGGAGAGGGGACCGAATCCCGCCTTGTAGGGAACGACCTTGCCGGTGAGAGCGAGCGCGAACAGCGTGCGTCCGTGGAAGCCACCACTGAATGCGATGACCCCGGAGCGCCCGGTGTAGGCGCGGGCGATCTTGACCGCATTCTCGACCGCCTCGGCGCCCGACGAAAGCAGCAGCGTCTTCTTGGGCGTATCCCCAGGGACCAGCGCATTCAGTCGCTCGGCGACCTGGACGTAGCGCTCGTAGGGTGTCACCTGGAAGCAGACGTGGCTCATCTTCTCGAGTTCGGCGGAGACCGCCGCCTTCACCTTCGGGTGAAGGTGGCCCGTGTTCAGGACTGCGATGCCGGCCGCAAAGTCGATATATCGCTTGCCTTCCACATCCCAGAGTTCCGCGTTCTCAGCGCGCTCGCAGAAGATCGAATGCATGGTTCCGAGGCCTGCGGGGATGGCGTCCTGGCGGCGCTTCGACAGTTCCGAGTTGCTCGACATGATGGCTGCTCCGTGTCGGCCGGTGTTCGTTGCCGGCCTTGATGGTCGCGCGTTTGGGTCGGCGTCTGCTTCCAGCCGGTGTTCGCTTTCGGGCCTGAGATTGAATCGCGCTCGTTTCCCGGCGTCAAGCTTGGCGGAAGCCCGATCTGCCTCGGGCCGGCGGGTTCCACTGGCCACGCCGAGTGGCGACCTTCGACGCGGTGCCCGCTTTGGCTGGTGCGGTCCGAGTTCAACCTGGCTCGAATCTTCCACAGGTGCACGATCGGCTTCCAGCCCGCGCTCCTCGGTCGAATCGTCGCGCAGGAATCTCAACATTTGGACCCGGAGAGTCGATGGACTCGAAAGCAGACGGATCAGCAAGTGTCGTAGTGGAGGGAGTTTTTCGAATGAGTAAGCGGTCGGAAGCGAGCGGAAACCCCATCGAGGATCTGAAGCGACGCAACGCGGATCTCGAAGTCCTCTATGAAACCGTCAAGGATCTGAGTTCGACGCTCTCCGTCGAGCGGGTTCTGCAACGCCTTCTCGACCGCACCCTCCAGCATCTCGAAGCCGAGATCGGATCGATTCTGCTGCTTGGAGACGACGATCAACTGCGCGTCATGGTGTCCAAGGGGCTTCCTCAGGAGGTCGTCGAACGCACCGAGATGAAAATTGGCGAGGGCATCTCGGGTCACGTGGCACTGCACGGGAAGCCGCTGATCGTCGAAGATGTCGAGGCTCACCCCACATTCCGCCGCCGCAACCGCGAGCGCTACTACACGTCGACGCTGATTTCAGCTCCGCTGGTTCGCCACGGCGTGCTGCTCGGCGTGATCAACATCAACAACAAGACCAGCCGGGATCCCTTTACGCCGCACGATCTTCGCCTGCTCGAGGCGATCGCCGCGCACGCCTCGGTTGCGCTCGGGAATGCCCGAAAATACGAAGACACGCTGCGCCTCTCGCAGATCGATGGGCTCACCGGGCTCGCAAATCACGGCCACTTCTACAAAACCCTCGAGCGCGAGATCGAGCGCGCCAGGCGATACGAACGCGGCCTTTCGCTCGCGATGATCGACATCGATCACTTCAAGCAGTACAACGATCGCAACGGCCACCGCGGCGGTGATCAGGCCCTGGTCGCCGTGGCGAGGATCATCGGCGACCGTTCGCGCGCACACGACGTCGTGGCGCGCTACGGGGGCGAGGAGTTTGCGATCATCCTGCCGGAGACCGCGCTCGAGGGCGCGCACGTCTTCGGCGACAAATTGCGAACCGCCGTCGAGGGGGTTTCGCTCGACGGCGAGGACCCCCTCACCATCAGCGTCGGGGTGGCCGCATTCGGGATGAACATCACCGCGACCAGCCAGCTGGTGGACGCCGCAGATGCGGAGCTCTACCGCGCCAAGTCCCTGGGCCGCAACCGCACCTGCTC
>PVMK01127238.1_pt1 | contig 19365 bp, 18 predicted proteins | sample 1853481 | NCBI WGS metagenome assembly PVMK01 (sample SAMN08533507, study PRJNA380276) | Marine sediment metagenome, whole genome shotgun sequencing project. | reverse complement strand
CGTTGTTCTTTATGCAGGGACCTAACTTCCTTTGTTCTGTGGTTGTTGAAATGAAAATGGTTGCGGGGATTTTTTATTGATTTATTGATATTCTGACTGACCAACCTTGCCATTTCGCCCAGATCGATCGTTTTCCCGGTTTTAGGATCCACATAAGTATCGACGTCTGCAATAATCGACTGGCCATACTTTTTCGGGTTTCTATTGGGTCCTTCCCATTTTATGGAATAAAAACCGGAACCATCATGCAGATTAAGCAGGCAATCACTCTCACTGATCAACTTTTTTAGGATTGCAACAATTTTGGTTTCATAGTTGCTTTTTGGATCTTCGGCGAATTTACGATTCATATCTTCATTTATCTTGCGACGCCTGGACACTATGGATCGAAAGTTGGCTCTGGGTACGACAATAAGATTCCCTTTCGCCAGAATGGTATCGGCATAATGATCAACGGAAAGGTATCCCCCCGGCTCATCTCCCTGGATACCGCCGATAAGCATCAGTGTTTTCCCGGGTTCTTTACCGTAGATTCTATATACGTTAAGTTCATAATCCGTACCTTCAAAAAAAGCGGTGTGTATCCTTTTCTGAGCACGGACAGAACCCGGCAGAATAAAAACAAGTACAATTACAAAAATAATTGCTCCGGCTTTGACGTGCAAAGCAAATCCGGCTCTGTCGACAGTTGAAAACACTTTATTATCCTATTATCCTTGCGCAGGTTCAGGAGGCATTTCTTGAACTGTTATGGGGAATTCACTCTCCAATAACAGCTTTGCATCTGCGTTATAAATAAATACCGTTACATATTGAAAACGTTGCGGATCACCCGAGTATTTGTGCTGAAATTTCATAATTTTAAAACGGGCAATTGAAAAATATTGCCCCCTGCGGATCCGGGAAGGCTTACCTGATACCAAAGAGACAGACGGAATTGCAAACCATTGTTTGCGGTCATCTCTATCATGTTTTAATACCACAAAGGCATGCCCTGAAATCGTTGCTATGTTCTGATCGGATTTTCTGAGTTTAAACGTTACCTGCAAGTTATTGCCCTCTAAAGCAGTCGACACCATCAATTCTTCAATACTGACTCTTTGTGGTTCTGCATCCGACATGCTTGGTTCGGAAATATCCGGTTCATCCTTTACAGCCGCTGCAACTGCAGCCGCTTTTTCAGCCGGAACTCCTTGTACGGTTTCAACAACTTTGTTAATATCCGGCGCCGGGGGTTCAATAGCTGCAGAAGCGTTGTTATCTTTAGACAGGTCCGTCTTTTTTTCAATTGTTTTTTCTTCTGTCTCGATCCGGACGGCTTTAACCTTCGATTCCGCCAAGACCATACGAACCATAAGGAGTTCCTTTTCATCCTGCAAAGACTTTACCTTCTGCCGTGAAACTCCCAAAGCGTTTATCAGGCTCCTATTTTCTTCAGCTTCGCTGCTGTACAGAAAATAAAGACCCACCGCTAAAGCAACCACAATGGAAAACGTAAAAGTTAGTGTAATCGCCAGTCCTTTAAAGCGCTTGACTGGAATTACTTTTCCACGATCTCCCACGAACAAAAGGGTCCAGCGGCCGGCCCTCTTTTTTGGTTTCGGTACGGCAATCCCGTTTAACTCTTTTACCCGGCGTTTCATAGGCTGCATTCTCTTATATGTTTATCTAACATGTCACTGTGTCAAGTTCAACAATCGTATCTTCTCAATAAATGGAGGCACTGACCAGAACTTATTGCAAAGTTACCAACAATCACAAATAAAATCGCTGCGCGATTTTATTTGGACAATATCAGGTGAACAGCATCTCCTTTTGCAGCCCCTAAATAGTTTCCGGCACTGCCGCAATTCACGGCGATCTCCAGATATCCGGAGCTGCCGATTATGGCCATAGGACTCTGGGGGCTTGCACTTTCATAATTTATAGACAATCCTTTAATTTTACTCTGTCCGATCGCGACTTGAAGTTTTTTGCTTTTGCCGGCCTTTACAAAAGCCGCAAGACAATCTGAATCAATATTTGTAATACAGTTACCAAAACGGTCTATGGAGACTATGGTTCCGACGAGTTCATCTCTTTTGCCAACATACGGCTTTGGAATTCTAATTAGGACCAGGTCTTTTTTAGCGATCGGCGTTCCCAACCGTTCTAGATCGACCCCCAGGGAGATATGTCCAGCGACCGGAGCAAAAATATCCCGGCCGTGAAAAGTCTGGCTGACCGCTTTCAAAAAATAGTCTGAATTTTCGACCCTAACGATTGCATCAATATCCCCTTCATCGACTATCAATGTCAATATGCCGTTATCCGGCGCAAGGAATGTCTGCCCCATCATCGTAAGAGCGACTATTGCGCGCCGGCTCCCAACGCCGGGGTCCACTACAATGACATGTACGCTACCCGCAGGAAAGTAACGATAAGAGGATTTAATAATAAAGGCCGCCTGGCTCAGGTCATGGGGATCAACGTGGTGAGTGATATCGATAATAACGGCATCCGGGTTTACGGACAGGATAACGCCCTTCATGAGACCCACATATGTGTCTTTAAGGCCAAAATCTGTTAAGAGTGTAATTGTCGACATGGTTCAGTGCAACCCTAAACATTCTTACCGTTTTGTTTACGCTCATTTAGGGTGAAACATTTTTTGCTGAATACTGTGCCCCAAGTGACGATACGCTGCATCCGATGCCTTTCTACCTGAAGATGTTCTTGTGACCATCCCGATTTTCAAAAGATAGGGCTCGACCACATCTACCAGCGTATCAGCCTCTTCCTGAAGAGTGGCGGTGATAGCTTCGATGCCAACCGGGCCGCCTTTATAAAACTCGATAATTGTTTGCAGGTAGCGACGGTCAAAATTCGTGAGCCCTTTTTCATCAACCCCTTCCAGGGACAATGCTTCTGTAACTGTTCTTTTGATAATAACTCCGTCTGCCCGCACCTGGGCATAATCCCGCACCCGTTTGAGAAGCCTGTTTACTATCCTGGGCGTTCCTCGGGATCGCTTTGCAAGCTCGACGGCGCTTTCATCATCTATCTCAACGTTAAGCAACATCGCGGAACGCCTGATGATTTTCACCAGATCTTCTTCACTGTAAAAATCAAGGTTCCTGAAAATGCCAAATCGATCCCGCAGGGGCGCCGACAAGAGCCCTACCCGGGTAGTAGCCCCGGCAAGCGTAAATCGATTCAGGCGGTATTTGTGACTGCGGGCATACATCCCCTTATCAAAGACAAAATCAACGGCAAAATCCTCCATGGCTGGATAAAGAAACTCTTCCACCGACTTTGGGATGCGGTGGACCTCGTCGATAAAAAGAATATCTCCATCTTCAAGATGCGTAAGGATGCCGATCAGATCTCCACCCTTTTCAAGGGCAGGTCCGGAAGTTGACGTAAGATTTCCTCCCATTTCATTGGCGATTATATGCGCCAGGGTTGTTTTCCCCAAACCTGGTGGGCCGTGCAAAAGAATATGGTCCATCGATTCTTGGCGCTGCTTGGCCGCCTCAATAGCAATTTGAAGGGTTTCCACAACCTCAGACTGGCCGACGTAGTCTGCGAATTTTTCCGGTCGCAGGGACAGGATTGCCGGTTTCCAGTCGTCCGGCAGGCATGCCCCGGTCAGTACACCCTGCTTATTAAAAGAATCTGATAGGATATCGTCGGTCATTTTAAGTCTTCACAGTCGCTTTTATAATGACAACCGATGTTGATGAATTCATAGAAAACTCGAATTCATCACGTTTTAGGTTTTAAGTGTTAGGTTTTAGGTTAATGTTTTACGTTTATTTGCAAATACTTAAAACCTAAAACTTAAAACGTGCGCAAAAAGGAATTTTTTACTATTTACGAAACTGTCACTTTTGTTAATTGCAATTATTCTATTGATTACCGATCAGCAAATTACTTCTCGCTCCGATATACTTCTTCAAAAAGTTCTTCAGAAGTAGTAATCGCACTATTACGTTGCAGGGCTGCGGCAATCATCCGCTTTGCATCGCTGACTCTATAACCCAACTGACCGACAAGTACATCCATGACCTGTTTGGCAGCATCCTCCTCTACCGGTATCTTTACTTTCTCCGCTTTGCGAATTAATGCAAACTTGTCCATCTTACCTTCAAGGGTGGCTATTATTTTGCGAGCAGTCCGTTCACCGATTCCTTTTAATTGCTTTAGCTTTTGTACATCTTTGGCCTCTATGGCCCTGGCAATCTCGCGCACAGAAATATCCAGGGCCTTGACCGCCTTCATGGCACCAATGGCTTCTACCGAAATAAAATGTTGAAAGAATTCTCTTTCGACTTCAAGATTAAAACCGATCAGTACCGGCTTGGGTTGGCGCTCGGTCTGCTGGTGGAAAATATAAAGGGATATCTTTTCGCCAATAGATTTTGTCCGCAAGGTCTCCATTACAAAGACGGGCAGTAAAACCTCATATCCAACCTGGTTGGCCAGCAGGAGTATCCTGTCTCCCTCCTTTTTCAACAATGCGCCTTCAAGGTAACCGATCATTATCTTTTTTTAAAACGAAACAGGCCCAAAAGCGCTAAACCCATAGCATCGGAAGCGTGGTAAGGCCTAATAGGTGTTTGCAGTTTTAATAAATGCCGCACAGCCTTTTCAAGCTGCTTTTTACTGGCATTGCCGTTTCCCGTCAATATCTGCTTGGCCTCGCGTACGGGTACTTCGGCAACCGGTACGTCAGTCTTACACCCGGCAAGCAGAACAACACCGCTAACCTTTCCTAAGGTAATACCTGCCTTTGGAAATTTTTCAACGGAAAAAACGTCTTCAACTACCATGAGATCTGGCTTTGCATCTTCCAAAACCAGTATTAGTCTTGAATAAATCTGTTCAAGGCGATGTGGCAAAGATACATTTCTCGGAGTATTAATACTGCCGAAGGAAAAGTCATCTATTTTAAGCCCGTCTCCCCTGACGATTCCAAAACCAGTAGCAGCCAACCCTGGATCTATTCCGATAACCGTTACCATTCAGGGCTTTAACCTTTTTAATTTTTGTTTTGCGATTTTGGCTTCATTCGATTTTGGATACTTTTTTATCAGTTCCGTTAGAATCAGACGGGTGTTAGCTTTGTCGCCAAGGCTGTAAAAGGCAAAACCCTGCTTGAGGAGAGAGGCCGGAACTTTATTTCCTTTTGGATATTTTTCTATGGCCTTCTGGTATTCGAGTATGGCTTTTTCATACCACTTTTCACGATAATAGGTTTCACCAAGCCAAAATTGAGCATTATCAGCCCGCGGTGATTTCGGATATAGTTTCAGAAACTGCTGAAACTCTTCCCGGGCTGTTTCAAAATCACTTTGAGCAAAAGCCTGCTTTGCCGACTTGTAAATTTTGTCTGCTGAAAGTTCTTTTTTAGAAGGAATGTCGGATTTTGTCTGGGGCTCTTTTGCAAGTTTTAATTCAGATTCTGTTGTTTCAAGATTAAGGTACTGTTCTATATGTATGATTCGATTTTTAGTTGAACTTACCGTCTGCTCAATGCTATCCAGTTGTTTTTTTTGTTTGCCTTTTGAACCTTCAAAAGCCTTAATTTTCTGTTTGAGCAGATATTCTGTTTCTTCCAGCTTCCCCTTTAATACGCGGATCTCTCCTCTGAGCTGACGGATCAATACATTTTGGCCGGCAAATCGTTCTCTTAGATCCTTCCCGTTTTTAATGTATTCATCAATACGCGAATCAAACTGCAGGCTCCGTTGTTCTGTCGCGGCACTACGTTGCTCGATCACAGACAGGCGCTTGTCAAGGGTTAGAATATCCTGCTGACCTGCACACCCCGGCAGCATTAGTATCCCTAACAAGCCAAAAACAATGGTGAGACCTTTGCAAAACGCCCCCTTTTGCCCAATTCCAGCGTCCCCGCTGAGCGGGATCTTCGCTACGCTACGGCAGCCTATTTTTAATCCTCGAAATACTAAATGTATTCCTCTGGTTAAAATTTTCGCCTTCCTTGGACTTGCCCCCCGGTAAATGTTAAAGAATTTACGGGGCAGGCAAAATTGAACATTTATCAAAGGTCTCATAGTTTGCAGTGTATTTCGACTCATTGTATTTACACCGTCGGTGTTTTACCAAAAAACAGCCCGCCGTAAAAGGCGGGCTGTTGGCTAACTGCAGACAAGCGGCAACCCGTCCGCCGCTTGCCGATTTTCAAGACCTTTTATAAGCCATTAAGGAAATCGATCCTATTCTATCGTGAAATGCGCCCGTCTGTTTTTTGCCCAGGCTTCTTCATTGGAACCATAATCTGCCGGTCGTTCTTCGCCGTAACTGATAGTGCTCACCCTTGACCCGTAAATACCAAGATCCATAAAATAGGATTTGGCACTGTTGGCTCGCCGGTCACCCAGAGCAAGGTTGTATGCGTTGGTACCGCGCTCATCACAGTGTCCCTCAATAGTCACTTGAACATTTGGATTTTTCTGCAGCCATGCCGCTTTCCACCTCAAAATTTCCTGTGCCTCCGGAAGTAGATTTGAGCTGTCAAATTCAAAGTGGATGTCTTCACTCAAAAACCTCTCTTCGGCAGCCATCATCCTGAGTCTTGCAGCTTCCTGTTCCTGCAAACGTTCTTCTTCCATTCTTCGCTGCCTTTCCATCTGTTCAGCCTCGCGGGCCTGGATGCGCGCATCCTCCTCTGCCTGTTGTTCTTGTACGGCAGTGTCCTCCTTGACGGTCTTTTTTGCACATGAAACCGTAAACAGCAATCCAGGGATTACAAATAACAGGGCCAAACTTATCCACAACTTTTTTCGCATTTTTACCTCCTTTTTAAAAGATAGTACCTTATTTATTTATAATTCTTGGTGACCATTTTGGTTCTGTCTGCTTACCCGGCAATGTAAGCAACCGCCGCTGGTCAGTTCCATAAGCAGTCATAACATAGATTCTTGAGGGTCCTTCCCGAGTTGAACTGAAGGCAATCAGGCTTCCGTCCGGGGACCACGTCGGCGATTCGTTGTCCCCTTCATTATGTGTCAATTGAACCGGATCATCGCCGTCAACACCTATCACCCAGATATTATTACGACCCTTGGCCATACCCGCATACACTATCTTGTCCCCTTTGGGAGACCAGCTTGGCTGCGTATTGTAATGCCCTACAAACGTTAGTCTTTCAGCCTGGCCGGATTTTATATTTTTGATATAAATCTGAGGTGTACCCGACCTTTTGGATACAAAGGCCATTTTTTTGCCATCCGGGGACCAGGTCGGTGAAACATCAATTCCCCAAGTATATGTTAATCTTTTAATAATTTTCCCGGTTCCGGTCAACAGATAAATTTCCTGGTCGCCCGAAAATGAAAGGGTCGCAGCTAATTCAAATTTGCCCGGAACCCAGCTAGGAGTGGTATTAATACCCTTTTTGGCAATAACAAAGCCTCGCTTTTCTTTCAAGTTTTTTATATAAAGATCCGGGTTGCCGTTGACATATTAGGTGTAAGCGATCCATTTTCCGTCCGACGACCAAGCCGGTGAAATAGTGATGCTTTTTGTATCTGTTACTTGTCTGGGATTATAACCGTCAAAATCGCAAATGTAAACTTCTTTGTTCCCCGAGCCAGTGGAAACAAATGCGAATTCGCTGTCAAAAAACCCTCTGTTACCGGTTAAAAAAAATATCACTTCACTGCAAAAGCGGCGTACCATTTTACGCTGATCCTTAAGCCATCCATTGTATCTTTTGCCCACCAAAAGTTTTTCTTTAAAGGTGTCGTACAGTCTAAGTTCCATTTCAACCAGATTATCAATAACCAGAATTTGGCCGGTGACCAAAAGTTCTGCACCGATACCGGTCCAGTTATGGAAGTTAACCACTGAAGAGATAGCGTCGGATTGCGGATCAACAAGAAAGGCTTCACGGTCGAGCATCTTAAAATAACCGGTAAATTCCAAAGTATCGGCAAGTAAATCAGATGCCTGTCGTTCTGCCTGTGCTGCAGTTTTGTTAGGTGACGTGTTCTTGAATACGGGTACGGCAATTGGAATCTTTCTCAAAAAAGGATTGGTAATATCAATATAATCATACTCTGCTCGGCATACTGCCGGGGCAATAATAATGGACACGATTGTGATCAAAAAAACGGTTTTAAGGCGTAATACGGTCATCACCCACCCCATTTGCAAAGCCCCGGAGGATTTATACCGTGCACGGCTATAATCTTTGCTTTGTGATTTAGTCATTTTTCATTCGTTATTTGTTATTTGTTATTTTTAAAAGGCCGTCAGGCCGCTCCTCAAACGAAGTGCTCCTCAAACGAAGTGCTCCTCAAGCGCAGCGCTCCATCTGTATTACTCACTTTACTCCCTTGGGCGTAAATCTCAAGCCGACTATCACATACGGCTTTGTAACCCCCGGCGGATGTGGACGTACCGGATTCGACTTTAGCACAGCCTTTTTGGCAGACTCGTCCAAATAGCCGTTCCCGGACCTTTTATCAAACCAAATATCTTTGATTTCACCGCTGGGCATAATGGAAAACGCCAGCTCGGTTACAAGATCGGTGCGTCCACCGGCCAACTGCTCCGAAAACGCCCAGTTTTTTTGAATATGGAATGCTACTTCAATCCTGTAAATATCGAGCAGCTCCAACGCCCTCTTAACGCCGGGTTCGTCAGCACCCGGCATTTGCGGCCCTATTCCTAGTAAGGCTTGATGCTTTTGTTTATCAAGCTCCCCGGTCTTTTGGACTTGATCTTTCAAACGATCAATAGCTTGGGTAATCTGATCGGGCCTGGCTTCCTCAACTTTCTTTTCAAGTCTTTTTATGGCGCGCTTGACCATCTTCGAAGACTTGAAAGTCTCTTTTTTAAGAGACTTTTTGGTTTTTGGCTCCACAGAAACAGCTTTTGACGGCTCCTGATAAATTTCTGAAGCCTGTAACGTTTTTTGGGTTTGAACCGGCAACTGCCGGACCGTCGCCGGTCTCTTTTCCTGGGCGGGCAATGTAACCATGCTGACATTTATCACTGAAAGCGTAGATATTCTCTCCATTTTAAAGCCGGGTGCAAACATCAAAACCCCGAAAAAAACGACATGGCATATGCTTGAAAGTGCAAAAAATATCGAGAATGTACGGGAATTATTCCCGATGCCTTGATGCCAATATACTTGAGAGTGCATACTATCTTTTCTTATCCCGAATTCTTAGGTTTTTGAAGCCGTGGAGTCAGATTTGCAAAAAACCCTGGATAGCTCTTTTACTTCTTGCCCTTGTCCTCGTGGCCGGGAGGCTCGGTTACCATGCCCAGTTTTTCAACTCCAGCCCCTTTTATCTCGGACATAACACGGACCACAACACCATATGAAATATCTTTATCCGCCCGCAGATAAACTTCCCGATCCTCACGGCTTTGGAAAATTTTCCTCAATTTCTCCTGAAGAAAATCAAGCTCAACCTGATAGTCGTTAATGTATACCTGGTTCTGCTTATTAATTGTGATGATCAGATGCTCTTTCTGGGGAATAAGCTGCTCAGAATTTGTTTCCGGCAAAACAACGTCTACCCCCTGCATCATCATGGGCGCCGTAACCATAAAAATAATCAACAGTACCAGCATGACATCTACAAACGGTGTTACGTTGATATCGGACATCAGGCGGTCACTGCTGCTCTCAATCGCCATTAGTCACCACCCCTTCCATTTAAGATATCTCGTTCAATAATATTTAAAAAATCGGCTGAAAAATTTTGCAATTCAGCCTCGAACGTCCTTATTTTATGCATAAAATGATTAAAGGCGATCACCGCCGGTATTGCGGCTGCCAACCCGGCGGCAGTTGCAATAAGCGCTTCGGAAATGCCGGGAGCCACCACGGCAAGGCTGGCGGAACCTTTCAGCCCAATACCATGAAAAGAATTCATAATACCCCATACGGTCCCGAATAAACCGATAAAAGGTGCTGTATTGCCGGTTGTTGCCAGGAAAGGAACCATCTGGGTCATCTTGGTTGTTTCTTCATTTGTTGCCCGGCGCAAGGCTCGTTTTATATTATCGGTCCCGGCAAATCTTGAACTTAAAGAGGGATTTTTCGCTTTGGATGATTGCGGCGGTTGCGATGTGGCCAAAGTATTGGATGAGCTTAATTTTTTAAGTTCTATGTATCCAACGCGAAAAACCCTGGCAATGGGACTCCCTCGAAGCTGCTTGGCTTTTGCAAAAGCATCGGAGAGATTCCTGCTTTTCCAGAAAAAATCCGTAAAAATTACTGATTCTGTATATGCCCGTTTTATATACTGATATTTCATGATCATAATCGCCCATGACATGATGGAAAAAAAGAGCAGCAGTATCAGTACAAACTGAACCATCAACCCGGCGTTCATAACAATGTAGATTAAATCCATGTCTGCAAGAAACATAATAACTCCGGTTTGATGGCGTCGTCAAAAGTCCCATCTACTGCGTTGTAGTATTTTTTCAGACACTCGGCATACTACATGTATGGCCTCGTTCCTGAAAAAATACTACGCCTTGTATATGAACCTTTTTACTTAGCCATCTGCAGTTGAATTCGTGACTTTTTACGAGATCATTCGGTTTAAGTACAATGCAATTATTTTTTATAACACCTGCGAGCCTAAAACATACTTCAATAACAGGTAGTTTGATATATAAAAGTGTATATGAACCCGGATAGAGTGTCAAGGAATTTGGTTGCTCTTGACATTGCTTGTAATTATTGTTTTGTTTTATACCAAGCCTGTCAAGAAACGTATTCGAAAATATCGGGTCAGGATGGCAGGCGAAAAGGGAGAATGTATGCGAAACATCGCCAACCTTCTGTTTAAAGCCAAAATTTTAAAGAATATCCCCAGGTCGGGCTATCATTTTCTGGGCGTGGGGAAAGAATCTGTAGCTGAACATTCATTTGGCACTGCCTTTATTGCTTATGTCATTTCTCAAATAGAACCTGATGTCGATGCTTTGAGACTGATAAGTATGTGCCTGGTACATGATCTTCCCGAGGCCAAAATCGGTGACCTGAACTATGTCCAAAAAAAATACGTGACCGCCGACGAAAACAAAGCCGTGGCGGACATAACCGCTAATCTCCCGTTTGGGTCTGACCTCGCCGATCTGATCGCAGAATTTAATGAAGGCCTCTCCCTGGAAGCCAAGCTTGCGCGGGATGCGGATCAACTCGCTTTTATTTTAGAACTAAAAACTTTGGCGGACATCGGCTACAATCCGCCAAACAAATGGCTCCCTTTTGCGTTGGAGCGTCTGCAAACAAAAACCGGAAAAGCTCTGGCGCAAAATATCATGGAAACAAGCTGGGATGCCTGGTGGCTCGAACATCACACAGATAAGTAATAAGTTCACCGGGGGCAAGATATTTGACAAAGATGGCTGAACTGTTAAAGTAAATCCAAAATACCGGAGGAAACGATGAATTGGCTGATAAACACCCTGGGAACTTCCATCGGGAAAAAGTTGATGATGGCCATCACCGGCCTCTGTTTCTGCTGCTTTTTGATTATTCACCTTGCCGGCAATCTAACGCTATACGGCGGGAAAGATCTTTTTAACGCTTACGCCGAGCACCTGCATTCATTAGGGCCGCTTATTAATATATCTGAATGGATTCTTTTGACCCTGGCGATCATCCATGTAGTGACAGGTTCAATACTCTTTTATCAAAATTATAGATCAAGGCCGGTCGGATATGCCGTCAACAGAAGAGCCGGTGGCCGCAGCCTGGGCTCGGCAACCATGCCGTATACCGGTTTTGTTCTGTTTGCATTTATCATTTTTCACCTGGTCAATTTTCATTTTACGGATAAAACCAATACGACCATCTATCAAATTGTCGCCAGCGCATTTGCAGACCCGGTCTATGTTTTCATATATGTTGCCGCCATGATCGTTGCGGCAATTCATGTCAGCCATGGATTCTGGAGTGCTTTTCAGACCATCGGGGCCAATCATCCCAAATACATGCCGATTATCACGGCAGCTGGTATCGTCTTCAGCTTGATTGTCGGGATCGGCTTTGGGTTTATTCCCATTTACTTTACATTTATTCTTTAAAGTTGGTAATAGTTCACCGGGTGCAAGATATTAGACAGGATAACAGGATAAACAAGATTATTTTTTCCTGTTAATCAACAAACTCAAATTTTTTATAATATCAAGTCTATCCTGTTATCCTGTCAAAGATAGCTGAACTGTTACTAAAATTGTAGTTTCAGGTCTGTTGCGAAAGGAAAAAATATGAAGCTTAATGCCAATATTCCCGGAGGGCCGCTGGCTGAAAAGTGGGATCGACACCGTTTCGAACTTAAACTTGTTAATCCGGCCAACAAACAAAAGTTTAACATCATCGTCGTCGGTACAGGGCTTGCCGGCGGCAGTGCCTCTGCATCGCTTGCCGAACTGGGCTACCGGGTCAAAACTTTTTGCATTCAGGACAGCCCGCGGCGTGCTCACAGTATTGCCGCCCAGGGGGGAATTAATGCCGCTAAAAATTACACCAATGAAGGCGACAGCATCCGGCGCCTTTTTTACGACACCATCAAAGGCGGTGATTTCAGGGCCAGAGAGGCCAATGTCTATCGCCTGGCCCAGATAAGCAACAATATTATCGATCAATGCGTTGCTCAGGGGGTCCCCTTTGCCCGGGATTACGGAGGACTGCTTGCCAACCGCAGTTTTGGCGGATCCCAGGTATCCCGGACGTTTTACGCCCGGGGACAGACCGGCCAACAACTCCTGCTGGGTGTTTACAGCGCTTTATCGAGACAGATTGCCGCCGGAAACGTAGAAATGTTTGCCCGCCGTGAAATGCTGGATCTTGTTGTTGTAAATGGTCAGGCCAGGGGCATTGTCGTCCGCAATCTGCTTACCGGCCAAATCGAACGTTTTGCCGCCGATGCCGTGGTGCTGGCCACCGGGGGCTATGGCAATGTGTTTTATCTGTCCACCAATGCCATGGCATCCAATGTCAGCGCTACCTATCGGGCTTACAAACGCGGCGCTTTTTTCGCCAATCCCTGTTTCACCCAAATTCATCCAACCTGTATTCCCGTGCACGGGACCTATCAATCCAAACTGACATTGATGAGTGAAAGCTTAAGAAACGACGGCCGGGTCTGGGTACCGAAAACTCCCGGAGACAAACGCCCGCCCGGTCAGATTACCGAGTCTGAAAGAGATTATTACCTGGAAAATAGATACCCGAGTTTCGGCAACCTGGTCCCGCGAGATGTGGCTTCGCGCAATGCCAAGGTCCAGTGCGACATGGGAAAAGGGGTGGGTGAAACCGGCCTGGCGGTTTATTTAGACTTTGAAGATGCCATCAAAAAGGATGGAGAAGCCGTCATTGCCCAAAAATACGGCAACCTTTTTCAGATGTATGCAAAGATCACCGGCTCCAACCCCTATAAAGAACCCATGATGATCTACCCGGCGATTCATTACGCCATGGGGGGACTGTGGGTCGACTATAATCTTATGAGCACCATTCCGGGACTCTTTGTCCTTGGTGAAGCCAATTTCTCAGACCACGGCGCCAACCGTCTGGGTGCCAGCGCCCTGATGCAGGGATTGGCAGACGGCTATTTCATCATCCCATATACCATCGGCGGCTACCTTGCCGGCACTGCCCTGCCGGAAGTTACAACCGATCATGCGGCCTTCGAATCTGTATCCGAGGAAGTTACAAACCTCGTCAACAAGTTGCTGGCCATAAACGGCAGTCGAACCGTTGATGATTTTCAAAGACAGCTTGGCAACATTCTCTGGGAATACTGCGGAATGTCAAGAAACGAAGAAGGGCTGTTAAAAGCGCAAAAACTTATCCAAGAACTGCGTTCGGAATTCTGGCAAAACGTAATTGTTCCGGGCTCTGACAAAGATTTTAATCAGAGTCTTGAACGGGCCGGACGAGCCGCCGATTTTCTTGAGTTTGCCGAGTTGATGGTCATCGACGCACACAGCCGCAAGGAGTCCTGCGGCTGTCATTTAAACGAAGCCTATCAAACCGAGGACAACGAAGCCTTGCGTGACGATGAAAATTACAGTTACGTTGCTGCCTGGGAGTTTGCAGGAGATGACAAAGCACCGCATCTTAACAAGGAGCCGCTTAACTTTGAAAACGTCGAATTAACCCAAAGGAGTTACAAGTGATAAAAACCATCAATATTACACTAAAAGTCTGGCGCCAAAAGAGTTCCGACGTCAAGGGTGGTTTTGAATCCTATCATGCCAAAAATATTTCCACCGACATGTCCTTTTTAGAGATGCTCGATGTCGTCAACGAACAGTTGACCCTGGACGGCAAAGATCCGATTGCTTTCGATCATGACTGCCGGGAAGGCATCTGCGGGACGTGCGGAGCCGTTGCCAACGGTCGGGCCCACGGTTCTGAAAAGGGAACAACCCTGTGCCAGCTTCATATGCGGCATTTTTCGGACCGGGACACCATTGTCGTCGAACCCTGGCGGTCAAGAGCGTTCAAGCTCATTAAAGATCTGGTGGTTGATCGCAGTGCCTTTGATAAAATCATTCAGGCCGGTGGATATGTTTCTGTCAATACCGGTGCGGCACCGGAAGCCAATACCATCCCCGTGCCCCAGGAAATAGCTGAAAAAGCAATGGATGCCGCGGCCTGTATCGGCTGCGGAGCATGTGTTGCCTCCTGTCCTAACGCTGCCGCCATGCTTTTCGTCGGCGCCAAGATATCTCAACTTGCTCTGCTCCCCCAGGGAAAACCTGAAGCCAGCCAGCGTGCATTGTCCATGGTCAGGACCATGGATGCACTCAATTTTGGAAACTGCACCAACGAAAGAGAATGTGAAGCAGAATGCCCCAAGGAGATATCAATTACCAATATCGCCCGCATGAACCGCGAATTTTTCAAGGCGGGGTTTATCTCACCCATTAAATAGTGTCCATCCATAATGTTTTGTGAAGCAGCGCAATGGATGATCAGATTTTAAAGCGTGTGCTGTTTGAGTGTATTAAGGATCGTTAGAAAGAACAGACGTATTGCCGAAATCTATCATCGCAAGAGTTCACCGGTCGTTCATCCAACCAATTAATTTTATAACAGTATATTCTGTTCTTTCTTACGATCCTTTATATACGAGTTCACACGGTTTAAAATATGATTATCCATTGCGCGGTATTACGGCGAAAATGTTTAGTCGTCATATACCTGCCAAAAGGGCTTCTCGGCTTCCCAGCTATCCATAATTTCCGGCGGCGGACGAACCACCACCGCCTTGCATTCGGCGGTGAGCGTCCCGTCAGGAAGGTGGATCTCACCGGCAACCTGCGCCCGGTTTGCACTCTGCTTGATCACCCGGCCGGTAGCCGTCAGCGGTGTGCCGGTCGGAGTCGGGCGGCGAAACAAAACCTCCAGTTTCAACGCAACCATCAGTGCATCTTGGCCGGACTCGAGCATGACCGCCCGTCCGGAGGTCTCATCCAGGATGGCTGTAACGATGCCGCCATGGACAACCCCGGGATAACCGTTAAAATGCTCGGGAACCGTGACCGTAGCACGCACTTGCTGAGCCTCGTGATCTTCGTACCAGCTCATCTTTAACGAAATATCATTTTGACGCCCACATACAAAACAAGTTCGCGAGCTTGCCTGTTTCTTCATATTACGCATCTCTTTCCTATCACCGGTTCATTGAAACCTAAAACCTAACCCGGAAAAACTGGAATTAAATAAGATTCTCTCGCAAAGGCGCAAAGACGCTAAGATTCTTAAAAAATTTATCTTTGTTTTCCTTTGCGGGCTTTGCGCCTTTGCGTGAAATAATGTACTGCTCAATAATTCATTTTTGCCATAAAATGCAAGAAATTTACACTTAAGGGACTAAACCGTAATGAATTTGACTTTTAACGAAGTCATCTTTATTGCTATCAAAATCAAAAAAAAATTCAGAGCCCTTAAGTTTTGGGAAAATATTCCGATATTATTGGTATCGGCTTTCAACCCGGATTTCTTACGGATTAATCCTTGCCTGACCAGGACCAGGTATTTTAAGCCGCATAGCAGTCAAAATTCAACATCTATCAATATACACAACCTTGACATATATACTTTGGATACGGCAATGGCAAGTCTGATAGAAAACAATTCGTATAAATCAATTTTGGTCGTTGATAATGAAGTGATGATTCAAAGGCTGATAAAAAGCATGCTGGAAGGGATAGGCTGCACCTGTGAAGTCGCCTCTAATGCTTCTGAGGCCTTAAAGATCCTCAACCGCCACAATTTCGATATGGTAATTTCTGATATTGACATACCGGAAATGGATGGTATCCAGTTGATGAAAAAAGTCAAAGAGTCTTTTCCGGATTTAGACTTTATCATCATGACAGGCCATTCTCATGATTACACTTATGTTGACATTATAAATGACGGAGCTGCCGATTATCTGAACAAGCCTTTTGAAGCAAAGGAATTAAAGGCCAAGATTAGACGGATCATAAGGGAGAAACACATATTAAACAAACTCAAAAAATCGAATGAGCAGCTTGAAAAGGCCATAGCCAAAACTAATGAAATGGCCGCAGAAGCCAAAATCGCCAACATCGCCAAGAGCGAATTTATTGCCAATATGAGCCATGAGATCCGGACCCCCATGAACGGCGTGATCGGTATGGCGGAATTGCTGCTTGGCACCGATCTTGATCCCCAGCAGAGTGAATACGCTGTCGCTGTACAAAAAAGCGCCGGCCTTCTGCTCCGGATTATTGATGGCATTCTGGACTATTCCAAAATTGAAGCCGGAAAATTAGACTTAGAGATAATCGACTTTGATCTGCGTGTCACCTTGGAAGATGTGACTGATCTGATGGCTCAAAACGCTTATAAAAAGGGCCTGAAGTTTAGCTGCACCATAGACCCCGAGGTCCCATCTCTGCTACGGGGTGATCCCGGACGGCTGCGACAGGTTATGCTTAATCTGGTCAGCAATGCGATAAAATTCACGGAAACCGGCGAAATCACAATTCATATAACTTTGGAGAAAGAGACCGATAAGCGGGCTTTGGTCAGGTTCGCTGTTAAGGATACGGGCATCGGCATCCCTGAAAATCGTTTTGACCTTTTGTTTAAATCGTTTTCCCAAATAGATGTTTCAACAACACGTAAATACGGGGGGAGCGGTCTTGGGCTTGCCATTTCGAAACAACTGGCCAAAATAATGGGAGGACAAATCGGGGTTGAAAGCAAACCGGGAAAAGGCTCTGTTTTCTGGTTTACGGTGGATTTTGAAAATCAACCGGAGACCACAGCCCCATTGCTGGAATTTCCCGTTGAGATCAAAGGAAAACGAGTCCTTGCAGTTGATAACAACGCTAAAAGATTGCTGGTTCTGGGCGATTATCTGAAATCCTGGGGATTTCAATACAGCGGCGCTTCAAACGCCCATGAATCCTTATCCCTGTTATACCAGGCTGTCGAAGAAGGCACTAAGTTCGACCTGGCAATCCTTGACCAGATAATGCCGGATATGGACGGGACCACGCTTGGGCAAAAAATCAAGGCTGACCCTGCCTTGAAGGATACTCGACTTATAATGCTTACATCTTCTGCTCAGCGCGGTGATGCTGCCCGGGTTAAGAAAATCGGTTTTGACGCATACCTTCCAAAACCACTCGAGCGTTCAGTTATTTTCGACTGTCTGGTCGCAGTGCTTGCCAAAAAGCCAGATCAACATTTGACAGGACAGCAACCGGCCTTTGTCACCCGCCACACCCTGGCCGAAACAAAGAGACACCGGGTCCGCATTTTACTTGCTGAAGACAATGAAATCAATCAAAAGCTGACCGTTTCTATGTTGAAAAAAATAGGTTACCGTGTCGATGTTGCTGCCAATGGCAAAGAGGCCATTGAAGCCCTCGAAAAAAGTTCCTACGACGCTGTCTTGATGGATATACGCATGCCGGAGATGGATGGTCTTGAAGCCACTCGGATTATCCGTGATCCGCAATCCAAAGTCCGCAATCATAATATCCCCATCATCGCTGTAACCGCCAGCGCCTTGACCGGAGACCGGGAACTTTTCCTGAAAGCGGGCATGAATGACTATATTTCAAAACCGATAGATTCCCAAAAATTTCTTGCAACTATCGCAAAGCATACGACAGATTCAGATGCCCCCGAGAACGAAACCGCTGACAGCATAGAGCAAGATGAAGCAGATATATTCAATCAAGATGAATTGCTGAACCGAACAGGGGGGGATAAAGAACTCCTGGAGGAACTTTTAAACCTGTTTCTGAAGAATTTTCCGGACCAGCTGCAAGCATTGAAACAGGCCCTGCAATATAACGATATCGAACAAGTAGCCCACCAAGTGCATACCATCAAGGGTTCGTCGGCAAATATGGGGGCATACGCGCTGAAAAATGCAGCGTTAAGCATGGAAACAGCCGGAAAGGATAATGATCCGATCCTGGCCCAGGCAGCCCTGAAGCAACTTTATAGTGAATTCAATAAATTTCAGACGTTTATATCTAATCTGAATGTATAAAATTAAGCCAATTCTATTCGAAAGGTCTTGTCATAAGAAAAAGTTGCATACCGGCCTAAATCGTCAAAGAATCAGCCAGACGGCGTCAATTTACTGACGATGATCAGAAACTCTCTAAAATCTGCAGCAGCAGGCAGTCCCGCCGGGCAGGATCATCATGCCAAGGATCTTGTAATTTGCATTACGCTCACTACCCCTATCCCCATAAAAGCAGGAAGTTAAGACACTTTCTTGCCTCTCCAATTCAATCGAGGGAGCAAGGTGGCAACAGGGCAGACAATGTGGCACGGTTTTTGTAAGTAAATCATTTCGGGCGATTGCTGACATTGTTGGTTTTACAAAAAAGCTAAAGATTTTATTTTTTGCGAATTCATCACAATTAAAGGAGTCGAATATGAACACAGTGCGTCTATTGTCTGTCGAAGAAATATGTCAATACCTTGGCCTCAGCCGAGACACGGTCTACAAGTGGATCGAGACCAAGGGGCTGCCGGCCTACCGCCTTGGACGTCTCTGGAAGTTTAAAAAAGAAGATGTTGATAAATGGCTTGAACAACACGCGAGCTAACCGCTCTCTTGCGATTGAACGTAACCTCACATGGCAAATAGGTTGTAGAATTTTCGGCACGTTAAACCATTAAGAAGTGTCCATCCCCGAATCTAAAATGAACACGATGGGTGTCCAATTGAAGCTTACCGCCCTGAATGGCGGTAAGCTTCCCGGTAAGGATTTTAAGCATATTTTATATAGCTCCCCTCAACCCCGTCCTAATGGACGGGGTTTGCGGGAAGCGAACCGGTCAGAAATGAGCAATTTTTGTCCTGA
>PVMK01121196.1_pt1 | contig 19371 bp, 16 predicted proteins | sample 1853481 | NCBI WGS metagenome assembly PVMK01 (sample SAMN08533507, study PRJNA380276) | Marine sediment metagenome, whole genome shotgun sequencing project. | reverse complement strand
TTGACGACGAGCGCTTCCTTCTGCATGCCGGCGAGGGCGCGTACCCAGGTACGCACCGATTGCCCGTACCGATCCGGTGGCGGCTCGAGTCCGGCCTCCACCGGGTTTCCTACCGGAAAGAACGCCGGGCGAGGGTCCGCTCCGAGGATGTCCGCAGCATCGGTCATCGATTGGCTCCTGACACCGGGCAGTGACGACACCCGACGGTACCCGTCATCGGTGGCCGCCGAAAATCGTCCGCCGCCTCGCCTCGCCTCGTAGCTCGGGCCGGACGCAACCGGAGCGGATCCCGCTCGCAGCAGTCGCGGGACCGGTGTGCCAAGCTAACGGGCGATGCGCCGTGATCACCATCCCGTGTCGGTGCCATGACGAGATTTCGGGGCGCAGTGCTGCGCGAACGCGGTCTTCCTCGACCGTACGCGAAATCTCGCCCCCTCGAGATCATCGAGCTCGAACTGCCCGATCCGGGCCCGGGCGAGGTGTTGGTCGAGATCGGCGCCGCCAGCTTGTGCCGATCGGATCTCTCGGTGGTCACCGGTGCGCGCGTGTGGCCGCTGCCGATGGTGATCGGGCACGAGGCCGCAGGAAAGGTCGCCGCAGTCGGCACCGGCGTCACCACCCTCGCTCCGGGGGACGATGTCGTGCTCGTCTACCTGCCGCAGTGCGGCGACTGCGTCCGATGCCGTGCCGGTGAGGCCTGGCTGTGCGAGGTCGGTGCGGCGGCAAACCAGAAGGGCGAGCTGCTCACCGGAGGTACTCGCCTCACCCACCGCGGCGAGAAGCTCCACCATCACATGGGTGTGGCGGCCTTCGCCGAGTACACCCTCGTGTCCGAAGCCTCGGCGGTGAAGCTGCCACCGGGCCTCGAGGCACGGGACACCTGCCTCTTTGGATGCGCCGTGCTCTGCGGCGCCGGGACCGCGCTCAATACGGCCGGCGTCGGTGAGCACGACTCCGTGGCGGTGGTGGGCCTGGGAGCCGTCGGGCTCTCGGCCATCCTCGGCGCCAAGGCCGCGGGCGCGGAGCGGATCGTGGCCGTCGACCGGCTCGACGCCAAGCTCGCCCCGGCAGCGTCGCTCGGAGCAACCGACGTGCTGGTGGCGGATGCGCAGACGCCGACACTCGTGATCGAACAGACCGCCGGCGGCGTCGACCACGCCATCGAGGCCTCGGGAACCTTGGAGGGCTTCGAGCTGGCGATGCAACTCGTGCGGCGGGGCGGCACCGTGACCACCCTCGGGCTGCCCGGACCCGGAGTCTCCCACCACCTCGAGCTGGCGCCCCTGGTCGCCGGCGGCGGGACGGTCCGCGGCAGCTACCTCGGCTCGTGCGTCACACGGCGCGATGTCCCACACTTCATCGACCTGTACCGGGAGGGTCGTTTCCCCGTCGAGCAACTCATCTCGCACCACTTGCGGCTCGACGACATCAACGTCGCTCTCGACCGTCTCGCCGATGGCGAAGCGCTTCGCCAGGTCATCGAGTTCTGACCGACGCTAGGCCGGTGCTGAACAATGACGAGTGCTACGGGCCCTCGCCGGCTCAACTGTTGCGGTGACTCGGTTTCTCCCCACGCGAGGCCCCGCTGGAGGATTGCTCAGCACCCTCCTAGGCCGCACCGAGCGCTCGGCGGATGTCGTCCGGCCAGGGCTTCTTGGCGCCGGTCTCGCGATCGATGAAGACCGTCACCACCCGACCGGAGGCCGCCAGATCACGGTCCTTTCGCACCTCGATCACGTAGGTGACCGACGTCTCCCCTATCCGCTCGACCGCAATGGTGACGTCGACGACATCGTCGAAGAGCAGCGGCGATCGGAACTCGAACTCGACCGCGACCCGGGGAGTCGCACCGAAGGTCTCGTCGATGATCCCCAGCTCGCGGTGCAGTTCGGTCTCTGCCTCCTCGGCCCAGCGCACCACGTTCGAGTAGTGCCAGATCCCGGCGGCATCGGTGTCGATCCACTGCACCCTTCGCGACAGCGAAATCGAGCTCATGGCAACACACCGGTGATGAAGCGAGCCAACACCTCGGTCACGAGATCGGGGTTCGCGAGGTGTGGCGAATGACCTGCGCCCGGCACCATCAATCGTTCGACCGACGCCGGCACCGAGCCCTCGATGGTGTCGAGTTGAGCCGTGGTCCCGTACTCGTCCTCGTCACCCTGAACGAGCAGGACCGGGCAGGTGACCCCGGGGAGGTACTCCTCGATGTTCCAGTCTCGAAACTCCTGGCACAGCCAAACGTCCGCCCAGCCCAAGAAGGTCGCCTCTGGGTCGGCGTGATACTTGCCCATCCGCTCGGGCAGGTCGGAGGTCGGAAAGCGCTCACGAATCGCCGCGATGGACCGGAGACCCTCCGGCTCGGTATACACATGGGGAGCGAGCAGCACGAGGCCTTCGACCGGATGACCGGATCCGGCGTAGATGAGCGCGATCGACGCCCCGTCCGAGTGGCCTACCAGGATCGGTGGCCGGCTCACCAGGCGCTCGATGACCTCGGGCAAGGTTCGGAGTGCCTCATCGTGCATGTATTCGGGGGGCCGTGGCTCGGTCAACGGATCCGACCACCCGTTGCCATACCGCGAGTAGTTGAGGCCCGGCCTGGCGCACGCCTCGAGCACATCGTCGGGAAAGTCGCGCCAGAGCTCGACGCTGCCGAGGCCCTCGTGGAGGAACACGACCGGTGCCCCCGCGGCGTCTGGATTCAGCCAGCGGTAGTGCAGCCGCACGCCGGCTGCCTGCATGAACTCCGCGTCGTCGCCGGACGAGGGTGACAGCATGGCGGGTCAGCCTAACGGCGGCCATGTCCGCTCTCCCCTTACGACAGGCGGTCCCGGTCCTGATAATGTCGAGGGCGCCCGCCAACTGCCAGGAGCCTCGACTCGTGCAACACGGTGCCAACATCAGCACGCTCGTCGACGGATGGCTCGAGGAGGGTCGCTCCGACAAGACCGCCCTCATCACCGCCGACGATGTGGCGTGGTCGGCGGGGGACCTGTATACGGCGATGTGCCGCGTTGCCGGCCGGCTCAGCGAGATGGGTGTCGCCCGGGAGGACCGTGTGCTGCTGGTTCTCGACGACACCCCGGCCTTCCCTGCGGCATTCCTCGGTGCCATGCGATGCGGCGCCGTTCCCATCCCCAGCAACTTCGTGCTTCGCCCCGAGGATTTCGGCTACTTCATCGATGATTCGAATGCGGTGGCGGCGGTAGTCGACGCCGCCTTCCTCGACGCCGTGGGCCCGCAGGTTGCGGCCCGGCCCGGCACGTCGCTCATCGTTGCCAACGGCGATGCCCCGGATGGCGCGGAGTCGCTGGACGAGTGGATGTCCTCCGGCAGCGATGAGTTCTCCCCGGTGCCGACGCAATCCGATGAGATCGCCTTCTGGCTCTACAGCTCGGGCTCGACGGGAAAACCGAAGGGTGTCCCGCATCGTCACGACGACGTGGCTGGGACCTGCCGTTCGTACGCCGAGCCGGTGCTCGGGATCGGACCTGAGGACGTGGTGTTCTCGAGCACCAAGATGTTCCACGCCTACGGTCTTGGGAACAACCTCTCCTTCCCACTCTGGGCCGGAGCCACTTCGGTCTACCTCACCGGTCGTCCAACGCCGGACCGGCTTTTGGAGCGGGTACAAACCCACAACCCCACGTTGTTCTTCTCGGTGCCGGCGCTGTACAACGCGCTCCTTTCCGAGCCGGAGTTGGACGAAACGGACTGGTCGTCTGTTCGGCTCGGCATCTCGGCGGCCGAGGCGTTGCCACCCGAGATTTGGCGCCGCTTCCGTGACAGGACCGGGATTGAGATCCTGGACGGGGTCGGATCCACCGAGATGCTCCACATCTACTGCTCGAACCAGGCGGGCGCCGTGAAGCCGGGGACCTCGGGCACACCCTGTGGCGACTACGACGTCGAGATCCGGGACCGGGACGGGCTTCCGTGCGAGAGGGGGGAGGCCGGCGAGATGTGGGTCCGTGGCCCCAGCGCGCCAACGCTGTATTGGAACCAGCCCGAGCGCACCAAGGACAAGATCCGGGATGAGTGGTTCCTTTCCGGCGACCGGTACCACGAGGACGAGGACGGGTACTTCATCTACGAGGGACGCGTCGATGACATGATGAAGATCGGGGGTCTGTGGGTCAGCCCGATCGAGATCGAGAATCGGCTCATGGAGCATCCGGGGGTGAGCGAAGCCGCGGTGGTGCTGGCCGAGATCGACCTATCGGTCCCGGATCAAGGCTTTCGTGATTCTGAGCGACATCGCCGCAGTCGGTGACGATGGGCTCATCGGGGAGCTGCAGGAGTGGTGCAAGGCGGAGCTGCAGCGGCATGAGTTCCCCCACGTGATCGATTTCGTCGACGACTTTCCTCGGACCGCCACCGGCAAGGTGCAGCGCTTCAAGCTGCGCGACGACTGAGGGTGGATGGATCGCCGTGGTCGCGGGCCGGTATCTCAGGGTGGCTGCGACAACGTTGACTGACCGGTCAGTTTAGATTGAGCCGCGTGATGATCGATTTCCAGACCCACCCCGATCGGTACCGGCATTGGAACCTCACGATCGACCCACCCATCGCCTACCTGGACATGGACGTCGACCCCGACGGCGGGCTCCACGACGGGTACCAGCTCAAGCTGAACTCCTACGATCTCGGCGTCGACATCGAGCTCTGCGACGTGGTGCAGCGACTTAGATTCGAGCACCCGGAGGTCGGCGCCGTCGTCATCGAATCGCAAAGAGACCGGGTGTTCTGCGCTGGAGCGAACATCGGGATGCTCGCCTCCGCCGACCATTCTCTGAAGGTCAACTTCTGCAAGTTCACCAACGAGACCCGTAGCGCCATCGAAGACGCCTCGGCCAACTCGGGTCAACGCTATGTCGCTGCCATCAACGGCACCGCGGCCGGCGGTGGATACGAGCTGGCGCTCACCACCGACCGCATCATGCTCATGGACGACGGGAACGCGTCGGTGGCACTTCCGGAAGTCCCATTGCTCGGGGTGCTTCCCGGCACCGGCGGTCTCACCCGGTTGGTCGACAAGCGCCACGTCCGACGCGATCGAGCCGACGTGTTCAGCACCGTGGAGGAGGGAGTGAAAGGGAAAAAGGCCCTCGACTGGGGCCTGGTCGACGAACTCGTCCCGCGGTCCGAGTTTCGCGACACGGTATCGGCGCGAGCGGATCAGATGGCCCGCGAAACCGATCGCCCCACGGATGCCGAGGGCGTGGAGCTGACCGAGCTCACCCGAACCTTCAGCGACGACGGCGTGGACTACAGCAGCCTTCGGATCGAGATCGACCGGCCGACGCGGATCGCCACGATGATGATCACCGGGCCGGATGGCCCGCCACCGTCCGAGCCCGCCGGGATCACCGCCGACTTCTGGCCGCTGCGCCTGGGACGGGAGCTCGATGATGCGATTCTGCACATGCGGGTCAACGAGATGAACACGGGAATCTTCGTGTTCCGGAGCGAGGGCGACGCCGATCTGGTGGAGAGCTACGACGCGTTCCTGTTGGAACACGCAGAGCACTGGCTGGTCCGCGAGGTCGTCCTCTACTGGAAGCGTGTCCTGAAGAGGATCGACATGACGTCGCGGACCATGATCGCCCTCGTCGAGCCCGGTAGCTGCTTCAGCGGGTTCCTCGCCGAGATCGTCCTGGCCTCCGACCGCGCCTACATGCTGGAAGGGGCCCGAGACGCAGGAGGCGCCGGCGCCGCGTTGGAGCTCACCGGCTCCAACACCGGGCCGTTGCCGATGGCGAACGACCTGACCCGGCTGGAGGCACGTTTCTGGGGAGACGAATCGGCGCTGGAGGCGGCCACTTCGGTCGTTGGTGAACGGCTCGACGCCCGGGAGGCCCTCGCCGTCGGCGTCGTCACCGACGTGATGGACGACGTCGACTGGGACGATGAGATCCGCATCATTCTGGAGGAACGCTCGTCCTTCTCGCCCGATGCCCTCACCGCAATGGAAGCGAACCTGCGCTTTCCCGGTCCCGAGACCATGGAAACGAAGATCTTCGGACGGCTCACCGCGTGGCAGAACTGGGTCTTCCAGAGACCCAACGCGTCGGGAGAAACCGGCGCCCTGCGGAGCTACGGCACCGGTCGCCGACCGAAGTACGACACGAGGAGAGTCTGATGACAGAGATGGTCGACTACGACGCCTTGATTCCGAACAATGTCGGCCTGGCGGACGATCCCAAGCTGCAACGTGCTCTCGAAAAGTGGCATCCCGGGTACCTCGATTGGTGGATGTCGATGGGGCCGGACGGATTTCAGATGGCCGACGTCTACCTCCGTACCGCCGTCAGCGTCGAGAAGGAGGGTTGGGCGAAGTTCGACTTCGTGAAGATGCCCGAGTATCGGTGGGGCATCCTGCTGGCCCCCGCCGTGGATGACCGGACGATCCCGTGCGGCGAGCATGTCGGCGAGCCTGCCTGGACGGAGGTGCCCGGTGCCTACCGGGCGATGCTGCGCCGTCTGATCGTCATCCAGGGTGACACCGAGCCGGCCTCGGTGGAACAGCAACGCCATCTCGGCTCCATCGCGCCGTCGCTCTACGACATGAGAAACCTGTTTCAGGTCAACGTCGAGGAAGGCCGCCACCTCTGGGCCATGGTGTACCTCCTGCAGAAGTACTTCGGGCGTGACGGTCGCGACGAAGCTCACGAGCTCCTGGAACGACAGTCGGGCAGCGAAGAGAAGCCCCGCATGCTGGGCGCCTTCAACGAAGAGACACCCGACTGGCTCTCGTTCTTCATGTTCACCTACTTCACCGACCGTGACGGGAAGATGCAGCTCGAGGCGTTGGCCCAGTCGGGCTTCGACCCCCTGTCGCGCACCTGCCGGTTCATGCTCGCAGAGGAAGCACACCACATGTTCGTGGGGTACACGGGGGTGAAGCGGATCGTGCAGAGAACCGCCGAGGCAATGACGTCGGCGGGGATCGAGGATCCGTACGACATCGAAGCGGTACGGGCGCTGGGGGTGGTCGATCTGCCGACGATCCAACGCAAGACCAACATGCACTTCTCCCTTACGCTCGATCTGTTCGGTTCGGAGGAATCCACCAACGCCGCCAACTATTTCAACGCCGGTATCAAGGGCCGGTACCACGAGGACCAGTTGGAGGACGACCACCGACTGCACGACGACACCTACCCGGTGATGAAGCTGGTCGACGGCGAGCTGCGACTGGTCGAGGTGCCGGCGCTCAACGCGCTCAACGCACGCCTTCGGAACGATTTCATCGAAGACTGCCGGGGCGGGATCAGCCGCTGGAACCGAGAGCTATCGAGCCGCGACATCGACTTCGAGATCACCATGCCCCACGTCGCCTTCAACAGAGAGGTCGGCGAGTTCGCCGAGCTGTCCGTCTCTCCTACGGGGGAGATCGTCGACACCCAGACCTTCGAAGCGAAGAAGTCGGCCTGGCTGCCGACTTCGGACGACCGGGTCTTCATCGAGGAGTTGATGCAGCCACAGTTCGAACCAGGAGAATTCGCCGGTTGGATTGCTCAACCGCAGCGAGGCATACAAAACAAGGAGCAGGACTTCCTCTATGTCAAGCTCCCCTAGCAGCACCTCGGTGTCGACCGAGGAGCGCCGCGGCGCGATTCTTCGCGCCGCCTACCGGGTGATGGCGAGAGAAGGCGTGCATCGCACGCCGCTGGACCGGGTTGCCGCCGAGGCCGGGGTATCCAAGGGACTCCTCCTCTACTACTTCGACTCCAAGGACAAGCTCGCCCTGGCTGCGATGGAGTGGGTGCTCAGTGCCACGGCGACTCGGGTCCGGGAGGCGCTCGCCGATATCGCCAATCCCGTCGATGCGATCTCCGCGATGATCGACGCAGTCTGGATCGCGCCCGAGGCCAATCGAGACTTCTTCCGGTTCTACCTGGACGGCGTCGAGCACCAGACGCGGTCTCCGGGTTTCGACGACCTCGGGAAGACCGCGACGCTGATTGTCAACGGCCTGTACCAAGAGGTGATCGAGACCGGAATGAACGCGGGCATCTTCGATGTGGTCGACCCGGTTTCAGCCGCGATCGACATGCGGGCGCTGATCGAAGGATCATTCCTGCAATGGCTCCAGACGGACGACTGGCAGACCAACCACGACGCCTTCCGCCAACGATGTCGCGCTGCAGTACTCACACAGGTGAGATCATCCCTTTGATCCCTGTGCAGCCCCCTACGAGGTAGCCATGGCAGGACCATCGATTGCCGAGATGAGCGAGTTGATCGTGCCGCTCGACGGCAGCAAGGCGAGCGAGCGCTCCGTCCCTGTGGCGGGCCGGCTCGCCATGAGGCTTGGCCTCGGCCTGCGGCTGTTCCGTGCCGGTGGGGACGACGCCGCTTCCTGGATGCAGGGCGTGGCAGAGCGTCACCTCCCCGAGCGGGAGGTCGCCATCGATGTCGGCCCTGCCGACGATCCGGTGGACGCCATCGTCGCCGCGGCCGGAGACAACCGGCTGGTGTGCATGTCGACCGCGGCCTCGCTGCTTCCTCACGGTGGCCACGTCGGCTCGGTGGCCGAAGGGGTCGTCCAACAGATCGGCCGCCCCGTCTTCCTGGTCGGACCACACATGGAGCCACAGCCCGGCGAGCACACCGAGCGCGTGATCGTCCCGATCGACGGTTCCGAGCTCTCCGAAGCGTCGCTCGACATCGCCGGCGACCTCGCCCGCGCCCTCGATGTCCCGGCGTGGGTCGTCACCAGTGTTGGGCACAAGACCGAGGCCGCCGCCCGTTCCGGGTTGCAGAGTGACTTCGCCGCATCCGAGTCGGGGCACGTCTGGCACCTGGCCAATGATCTCAAGAACCGGTTCGGCATCGACGCCGAGTATGAGGTGTTGCACCGGGACGATCCGGCCCGCGCCATCGTCGATTTCGCCGGGGACGACGGCACCATTGTGATGTCCACTCATGGACGCTCCGGCCTGAGCCGCATCTTCGGTGGGAGCGTCGCCACCGGGGTGGTGGCGCACTCACCCAGGGCGGTGATGGTGTGGCGGCCCGAGGTGTTCACCTCAGCCGAGCCCTGAGCCCGGGGTGACTCGATACGCCGACGCTGCCGCCGCCTCCACAGCGCCGATGGCAGAGCCTGCTGGGGCGGTGGTCGGGGCGGCTTGCCGCGGGCAAGAGCGGGTCGGTAAGGTTGCGAGCGACGGTCTGGGCCGGCGGCCCAATAGGCATCTTGGCGAAGGGGCGAACACGCTCCTCAACAGGAGGAAGCAATGAGGATCAACCTTCGGAGATCGAGAATGCTGGTCGTGTTCGCGGTCCTCGTCATCGTGGCGGCGGCGTGCTCGAGCACTGACGACACGACGACGACGACCCAGGCGGCGGCTCAAGCGACGACAACGACCGCCGGCGGAACCGAGACCACGGAGGCAACCGAAACCACGGAGGCAACCGAAACCACTGAGGCAGCGTCGACCGGGACGATCAGGATCGGCATGTTGTCCGACATGACTTCGACCTTCACGCCCTGGGGCCTGAATGTTCGAGACGGGATGCGTCTGGCGGTCTCGGAGATCAACGAGGCGGGCGGCGTGGACGGCCGCATGCTTGAGCTCTTCGAACAGGATTCGCAGAACAACCCGGACGTCGCCGCCACCGCATGGGACCGACTCGTTGAAGGCGACGTGGTCGCCGTCGGCGGGGTTATCTCCAGCGGGGTCGCCCCGACGGCCGCAGGGTTGGCAGAGGCCGACCAGATCCCGTTGTTGTTCACCAAGGCCGGCACCCCGGTTTCCCTCACCCAGGACAGCAGGTACACGTTCCGCACCTGTCTCCCGGCCGCGCCGATGGTCACAGCGCCGATGCTCCAGTACGCACAGGAGCAGGGCCTTGACACTGTCGGGGTCATCGTCGCCGACTACGCCTGGGGGCAGGGAATCGCAGCGGCTATTGAGGCCACCTTCGAGGGCTCCGGCATCGACTACGGGGAGATCCAGGTCGCTCCGGTCCCACCGACCACCGACTTCACGCCGTTTGTCCGAGCCATGGCCGATGCCGGCGCCCAGATGGTCATCGCCACGGGACACCCGCCCGGCGGTGCCTCGATCGTTGCTCTGTCGGCCGACCTCATCGGGGATGTTCCGGTCACCGGCGCCTGGACACCGCCGGACCGCTCGCTTGCGCTGATCAACCCGGCGACCGCCATCGACCGGTTCAGCGACTTCGCCTGCGCCGACTACACGAGCGATAGCTACGCCGACCTGGCCGCGCGCTACCTGGCGTTCTCCAGCAACCGGTTCATGTCGGACGATGCCGTTTCCGGCTACGCCATCGTGAGCATGGTCGCGGAAGCAGTTGGAGCGGTTGGCGACGACCCGACAGCCATCGCCGAGTACCTGCACGCCAACTCGTTCGACATGCCCGGCTATGCCCACACGTTGAGCTGGACCGAGTGGGGCGAGCTGGCGGAGGCCCAACCGATCTTCTGGGGTGTCACCGCAGGACCGGCGCCCGAGGGGCTCAACGAGGCCGGCGACTGGTGGATCGAAGTGCTGAGCCAGTCCGAGCCACTCGAGCCATACGTGCCGGAGTCCTAGCCAATAGGTGGCGCTGCTAGAGCTGGATGAGGTCGGAAAGCAGTACGGCGGCCTCCCGGCCGTCGACGGAGTGACGGTTGGGGCCGACGCGGGCGAGATCCTCGCCATCGTCGGCCCCAACGGCGCCGGGAAGAGCACGCTGCTCGAGCTGATCGTCGGCTTGGAGCGGCCGACGCGGGGAAAGCTTCGCCTTGACGGAGATGACATCACCGGCTTCTCGAGCCATCGGATCCGCAAGCTCGGCGTTGCCATGGTGCAGCAAACCCCGCGCCCATTTCTGAGCATGACCGTGCTGGAGAACGCTGCGGTCGGGGCCATGTTCGGCTCGCCCGCCGGTCTGCAGGACGAGGACGATGCCCTACAGGTCGGCAGCGAGATGCTGTCGATCGTTGGTCTCGGCGATCGGCGTCACGACGACGTCGGGAGCCTCAACCTCCACGAGCAGCGGTTCCTGGACCTCGCCAGGGCGCTGGCGGGAAGGCCCCGTCTCCTTCTCCTCGACGAGGTGATGGCCGGTCTCAACGACGCCGAGCTGGCCGCTTCGATCGAGATGGTGCGAACGATTCGCGATCAGCTGGGGGTGACCGTCGTCTGGGTCGAGCACGTCATGAAAGCCGTGGTGAACCTGGCGGAGCGAGTCGTGGTGCTCCACTTCGGACGAGTGCTCACCGAGGGCACGCCCGACGTCGTCATGCGAGACGAGTCGGTGATCGAGGCCTATCTCGGGACGCAGAGCATCGCCGATGCTTGAGGTGAGCGGCCTCTTCGCAGGCTACCAAGGCAACGACGTCGTCAAGGACATTGCCTTCCACATCGACCCGGGTGAGGCGGTGATGATCATCGGATCCAACGGCGCCGGAAAGACCACGCTGTTCCGGTCGGTGATCGGCTTGATCGCCCCCTCCTCGGGCGAGGTGCGCTTCCAGGGGGAGGCCATCACCGGGCTGCCGGCTCAGCGAGTCGTCCGCCGCGGGATCAGCTTCGTCCCAGCCGAACGTCATCTCTTCCCCAGGATGACCGTCTTGGAGAACCTCTCGCTCGGAGCGTATCCCGAGCGCCCCGATCCAGAGACGATGACCCTCGTCATGGATCTCTTTCCCCGCCTCGACGAACGGCGCAAGCAGATCGCAGGCACGATGAGCGGTGGTGAACAGCAGATGCTGGCCGTCGGCCGGGCGCTGATGTCGAATCCCAGCCTCATCGTCCTCGACGAGCCCACAACCGGCCTCGCCCCCAAGCTCGCCGCCGAGGCCTACGAGGCGCTCGGCGTGCTCCGCGATCGCGGGTTGACGGTGCTGGTCGCGGAGCAACAAGTGCCCCTGGCGATGGCGTTCAGCGATCGCGGCTACGTGCTGGAGAATGGTCGGATCAAAACAGAAGGCACTTCGGCCGAGTTGGCTCAAGATCCCGAGGTTCGCCGCGCCTACCTGGGTGTGGCGTGACCGCCAGCATCCTCGACGGGATCGTGCTCGGCCTCCAGTTCGGATTGCTGGCGACCGGGCTCACCCTGGTCTACGGGCTGGGGGGCGTGCTCAACCTCGCCTACGGGCAGATGGCTGTTGTCTCGGCCATGGTCGTGTTCTTTGCCATGAACGCCGGCGTCCCTGCCCTCCCTGCGGTGCTGCTCGGTCTCGTCACCGGCGGGCTGTTCGGGTTGCTGCTCGACCTCACGATCCTGCGCCGGGTCTACCGCCTCCAGGGCGAGGCACGGGTCCTGCTCAGCCTGTTGCTCACGCTCGGCGTGGCCTTCATCGTCGACGGCTTCCTCAACTGGCGGTACCCGCTGCAGGCATTGAACCTGTTCATCGGGGGCGGGCCTGTCGAGATCCTCGGCGTGCCGATGCGGCGGGGAAGCCTGGTGGCCTCTGCGATCACGCTGGTCACCTTTGGCTTGCTCTTTGCCTTCTTCCGATTCACGACATTGGGACGCGGCGTGCGCTCGGTGATCGAGGACGAAGAGGGAGCCAGGCTCGTCGGGATCGACCCGTCCCGCATGATGCGGCTGATTCTTGTTCTCAGCGGTGTCCTGGCTGCGCTCGTGGCGATCACTCGGTCGATGGTCGTTCCAATTGACGTGCAGGCCGGGTTCGGGATCACCGTGTTCGCCCTGATCGTTGCCGTGGTCGGAGGGCTGGGCAGCGTTCCCGGAGCGCTTCTGGCTGGAATCATCCTCGGAATCGTCAGCAGCATCGCCGCCACCTATGTCGGTACCTTCATGTCCTTTGTCATCCTCCTGGCCAGCGCAGGATTGACCATCCTCATCCGCCCCTCCGGGCTGCTGGGAGTCAAGGAATGAGCGATCGCTCCACCGCCGCCGGCACCTCGGCTATCGGTGTCGCAGAGGAGCGCGTCTCGCTGTCTCTCCCCGCACTGCTCGGTCTCATCGGAGCCATCGGGTTGGCACTCGCCGTGGTCCCGGCCTGGATCGGCGACAGCCGCGTGCTGATGGGCGTCGCCGTGCTCGGGCTCACCTTCGGGTGCTACACGATCGGCTTCAACGTGATCTTCGGGAGCGCCGGCCAGCTGTTCCTCTGTGTCGGCGCCCTCGCCGGGATCGGTGGATACGGCGCCGCCATCCTCGCCGACACCGTCGGGCTGCCGATGATCGCCGCGATCCTGGTGGCCACGGTCGCCGCCAGCCTCAGCGGCGGGCTGCTCAGCTGGATCGCGGTGCGACGCTCGCTCGGCGTCATCTTCACCGGGATCATCACGCTCATCTTCTCGCTCACGTTCGATGCCCTTCTCCTCGGTCTGGGCGAGCACACCGGCGGAGAGAACGGGTTTCTGATCGAGACGGGCGCAGATACCTTCCTCAGAGAGCAGATCCCGCCCTACTACGTGATGCTGGTGCTCGTGCTCGCCTTTCTGACGGTGCACGGCCTGCTGCGCCGGTCCCACGTCGGCTGGGCGTGGCGTGCGCTCCGCGACGACGAGGTCGCCGCCGAGTTGACCGGTGTCGACGTTGCTCGGTACCGCGTGTATGCGGCGCTGGTCGGTGCGGCCATGCTTGGTCTGGCCGGCGCCACCTATGCCTTCACCGAGGGGCGCATCAGCCCCAACACGTTCGGGTTCGTCCACGTCGACATCATCGTGATCGTGATGCTCGGCTTTGGCGGCATCGGCACCCTCTTCGGGCCCATCGTCGGGGCAGCCACCTTCACGGTCGTCAACGAAGTACTGATCGACTTTGGCCAGCTTCGTGTCCTGATCTACGGGACCCTCATCGTCCTGCTGTTCCTCTTCCTACCCAAAGGCGTGATCCCCACCGTCCGCAACTTCATCGCAAAGCGACGTGCCTCCCAGGCGGCCGAGGCGCCCGACTAGGAGGCTGTTGAACAATCCACAAGCGGGCAGTTGCACCCGGAAGATTCCGGGTCAGCCCACCACCAGGCCCTGCGGCTGCCCGTGGCACTCGTCATTGTTCAACGCCTCCCTAGGGCTTCACCGACACCTTGGATCCTCAGTCGGTCACGAAGCGCTGGGCCTTCAACTCGAATCGGGGAAGGGTGCCCCGGGGCACGGTCGTCACCTGCGGCCGCAAGCCGAGCATGGATTCGAACGCCGATTGCACGGCACGCGTCGTGCCGTCACCGTCTGCGCCCTCCCGTAACTCGATCTCGATGTGGATCTCCGCCATCTCGCGATCCTTGGTGATCGCCACCCGAAACTCGTCAACGGCCTCGTAGCGCCGCAGGAGGTTCTCCACCGCGGCCGGATAGATGTTGACCCCGCGGACCACGATCATGTCGTCGGCTCTCCCGATGATCCCTCCGGTGAAGCGGGTGAAGGTCCGCCCGCAGGAGCAGAGCGTGTCGTCCACACGGATCACATCTCCGGTGCGGTACCGGACGACCGGGTAGCCGATCCGGCCCAGGTTGGTGACGACGAGCTCGGCCTCTTCTCCGGCGGCGACCGGTCGCCCCGTCGCCGGGTCGATCGCTTCGACGATGAACTCGCTGTCGATGGCGTGGGTTGACCCTGGCTGGGCTTGGCACTCGAAGCTGAACGCCCCCACCTCCGAGGCTCCGGCGTGGTCGTAGCACTTCGCTCCCCACGCCTCCTCGATGCGGGCCTTGACCGCGGGAAGGCTGGCGCCGGGCTCTCCGGCATGCACCGTGGTCCGCATCGGGATCTCAGACAGGTCGAAGCCCTCCTCCCTGGCCAACTCGACCAGTCGTAACGCGTAGGTGGGAGTGCAGCACAGTGCGGTGACCCCCAGGTCCGCCATCAGCCGGAGCCGTTGCACCGATGATCGGCCCCCGCCGGGGATCATCAGGGCGCCGATGCGCTCGGCGCCGCCGAGGGCCGCCCAGAATCCGATGAAGGGGCCGAACGAGAATGGCATGAAGAACCGGTCCTCGGCGGTGAGCCCGGCGCCGGCGAGCACATATCCCCAGCAGCGCCCCCACCAGTCCCAGCTCTCCGCGGTGTCGAAAACCCGCAGCGGAGGGCCCGTCGTTCCCCGACGTCTGGTGGATCCGGGTGTAGGCCGCCTCCGGGAACGTGCAGTTGGAACTGAGCGGCCCTTCGTCCTGCGCGGCGAGGAGCTCCGCCTTGGTGGTGAAGGGCAGACCGGCGAGATCCTCCAGCGTCCGCACCTCCGCCGGCACGGCGCCTGCGGCATCGAGCTTCGCTGTGACAAACCGGTTGCTTCCGTAGGTCTGCTCCAGAGCCGCGGCGAGCTTCGCCTCCTGGAGGGCGCGGAGGCGCTCCCTGGGGAGGGTCTCGATCTCGCGGTCGAAGAACGTCACGTCCATCGGCGCAGTGTGCTTCATCGGCCGTACCTCAGGCAAACGATTATCCATGGGGGCTGCCGAAACCTCGAACGTCTCACAGCAGAGATCCTCGAACACGGCTCGGGAGCCGGCTCCTCGGGGGCGTTGAACAATGACGAGTGCCACGGGCAGCCGCAGGGCCTGGTGGTGGGCGACCCGAAATCTTCCGGGTGCAACTGCCCGCTTGTGGATTGTTCAACAGCCTCCTAGCGGGGTGCCGCAAGGCCGATACCCGGCCGGCCGATGCGGGTACCCTGGCCCCATGTCTCGAGGAAACTGCCGCCGATGACGGATCATGTCCTTGCCCTACAGGTGAACAGCGAGACCCACCGGCTGCTCGTGTCCGACCACCGCACGCTGCTCCAGGTGCTGCGTGAGGACCTCAGGCTGACCGGGACCAAGCACGGTTGTGACCTGGGTGAGTGCGGCGCCTGCACCGTGCTGCTCGACGGGCGCCCGGTGCTTTCCTGTCTGACGCTGGCCCGCAGGGCCGAGGGCCGCTCGGTGACGACCGTCGAAGGTCTCGCAGAGAACGGACGGCCACACGAACTGCAAACCGCCTTCGCCGAGCTCGGCGCTTCCCAGTGCGGCTACTGCACTCCCGCCATGCTGCTCACCGCCAGGGCGTTGCTCGACGAGACGCCCGACCCTACGCCCGATGAGATCAACCATGCCCTGGCGGGAAACCTGTGCCGCTGCACCGGCTACAACAAGATCCTCGATGCGGTGCAACTGGCGGCGTCCAGGAGCCAGGGCTGATGGGTGACGACTACGCGGTGGTCGGTCGGTCCTACCCGCGAGTCGACGCAATGGACCAGGTCACGGGCCGGACCCAATACGCAGACGACTTGTCCCCACCGGGCACCCTGTTCGGCCGCCACCTCCTCAGCACGCAGGTCCATGCGTTGATCACCGACATCGATACCAGCCGCGCCGCAGCGTTGCCGGGCGTGAAAGCCATCATCACCGGCGCCGACCTCCCCATCACCTATGGCATCCTCCCCGTCAGCCAGGACGAGCATGCGCTTGCGGTCGACCGGGTCCGCTACGTCGGGGAGCCCGTGGCCGCAGTGGCCGCAATCGACGCCGAAACCGCGGAGCAGGCCCTCGAGCTGATCGATGTGAGCTACAAGCCCCTGGACGAGGTCGTGACCCTCGATCAGGCGCTCGCCGATGACCAATCCCTCATCCACGGCGAGGGCTCCGGCCAGAACGTGCACCGATCGGCAGCCCTCGAGTTCGGTGATCTGGACGAAGGCATGGCCGTCGCCGACCACATCCGCGAGGACGTCTTCTTCTTCCGAGGCAGCAATCACGCCGCACTGGAGACCCATGCCGCGCTGGCTTCATTCGGCGCCGACGAAAAGCTCACGCTGTGGTCCTCGACCCAGGTTCCCCATTACGTGCATCGCGCGCTCGAGAAGGTGCTCGAGCTCCCGGCGGCCCGCATCCGGGTGATCGCCACCCCGAGCGGAGGCGGGTTCGGCGGCAAGACGGATCCGTTCTCCCATGAGCTCTCTGCGGCCAAGCTCTCCATGCTCACCGGCCGGCCGGTCAAGATCACCCTGACTCGGGAAGAGGTCTTCTACGCACACCGGGGCCGTCATCCGGTCTTGATGTGGATCAAGACCGGCTTCGAGCGCGACGGCCGGATCACCGCCATGCACTTCAAGTCGTTCCTCGACGGCGGCGCCTACAGCAGCTACGGCATCGCCACGCTGTACTACACCGGCGCTCTCCAAACCACCACCTACCGGATCCCGAACTATCGCTTCGAAGGGGTGCGGGTGTTCACCAACAAACCCGCATGCGGGCCCAAGCGCGGCCACGGGACGCCTCAGCCGAGGTTCGCCCTCGAGTGCCAGTTGGACAAGGCTGCCGCAGACCTTGGCCTGGATCCCATATCGATTCGCCTCCGCAACGCCGTGCAGCCCTTCTCCAAGACCGTCAACCACCTCCGTATCACCAGCTGCGCACTCAGCGAATGTATCGAGGAAGTGGCCGAAGCCTCCGGCTTCGCCGACAAGCACGGCCGGCTTCCCGAGGGCAGCGGCATCGGGCTGGCGGTGGGGGCCTACATGTCGGGGGCCGGACTCCCCATCTACTTCAACGACATGCCCCAGTCCGAGGTCCAGATAAAGGTCGACCGCGGCGGCGGGGTGACGGTGTACTCGATGGCCGTCGACGTCGGCCAGGGCTCGACCACGATGCTGGCCACCGTCGTCGCAGAGAGTCTCGGCCTCGAACCCGGTGATCTGAGCATGGTGACGGCGGATACCGACCTCACCCCGGTCGATCTGGGGAGCTACTCCAGCCGGGTGACGTTCATGGCCGGCAACGCGGCGCTCGAGGCAGCCGAGAAGATCCGATCACGCGTCGTCAAGGCCGTGGCCGACGAGCTCGAGGCCGATCCTGCCGACCTCAGTTCGGCCGCGGGCCGTATCACCGTCGACGGCGACCCGGAGAGCGGGGTAGCGTGGCCGGAGGCGGTGCGCCTCGCCATCGCCGCCACCGGCCCCCTCATCGAGTCCGGGAGTTATCGCGCCCCCGATCTGGCAGGTCCCTATCGGGGGGCCGGTGTGGGGCCCTCACCGGCGTACAGCTACTCGGCATGCGTCGTCCAGGTCGGCTGCGATGCCGACACCGGCACGGTGGAGGTGGAGCGGGTCTGGCTTGCTCACGACATCGGGAAGGCGCTGAACCCGCTCTTGGTCGAAGGCCAAGTCGAGGGCAGCGTGTACATGGGGCTCGGCGAGGCACTACTCGAGGAGCAGGCCTTCCGAGGCGGATTACATCGGGGCCCTTCATTGCTGGACTACAAGATCCCCACTGCGCTCGAGATGCCCCCGGTGGAGACGATCCTCGTCGAATCCATCGACCCGGAGGGGCCGTTTGGCGCCAAGGAGGCCGGGCAGGGGCCCCTGCTCCCCGTGATTCCCGCAGTCGTCAATGCGGTTCACGACGCGCTGGGTATACGCATCGACGAGGTCCCGATGACGCCCGACAAAGTCATCGTCGCCTTGCGCGACGCGGCGCGTGGCGGGGAAGGTCGATTCGGGCCGGCAGGCATTCCCGACTTCGAATTCCCCGAGATCATCCGGGTGGAGCCCCCAGAGGAGTTTGTCGCCCCATGACCATGCCGCTTCCGTCGTTCGAGTACCTCACCCCGGCAACGCTGGAGGAAGCGGTCGAGCTGCTTGCCGATCCCGATCGCTCGGTGATGGTCGTCGGCGGCGGCACCGATCTCCTCCCGAAGATGAAGCGCCGACAGATGACACCGGACACGCTGGTGTCGCTCTCGGAGGTCGCCGAGATGCGGGGAATCCGGACCGATGAAGAGGGGCGCTGCCTCATCGGCGCCTCGACGCTGCTTCCCGAGATCGAAGCGTCGCTCGAGGTTCCCAGGGTGCTCGCCCAGGCGGCCGGCGAGGTGGCATCGCCCCAGCTGCGCAACGCCGCCACGATCGGGGGCAACCTGTGCGTCGACACGCGGTGCAACTGGATCGACATGTCCGACAGCTGGCGCAGGGCCAGCGGCTACTGCCTGAAGGACGGCGGTGACACCTGCTGGGTGGCCCCCAAGAGTGATCGGTGCTGGGCCGTCAGCTCCACCGACCTCGGCTCGGTGTCGATCGCCCTCGACGCATCGGTCCGGCTGTTGGGCCTCCAGGGCGAGCGGGTGCTGCCGGTGGAGGACCTGTACCGGGACGACGGAATCGCGTATCTGACGAAGGCGCCGGATGAGATCCTTGTCGAGCTCGTTCTGCCTCCCGAGGTCGGAAGGGCCACCTACCACAAGCTGCGCCGGCGTGGATCGATCGACTTCCCGATTCTCGGGGTAGCCGCCGCCGCCCGGTTCGATGATTCGGGGACGTGTATCAGCGCCCGCCTCGTCCTCGGGGCGGTGGCGTCGGCACCGCGGCGGGCCACGGAAGCGGAGGAGTACATCGTCGGACGCCGATTCACCGAAGAGGTCATCGAGGAAGCGGCCCGGCTCGCCACCGGGCCGGTGAGACCGCTGGACAACA